>VFSW01002767.1_pt1 | contig 26407 bp, 21 predicted proteins | sample 5358111 | NCBI WGS metagenome assembly VFSW01 (sample SAMN11554181, study PRJNA540505) | mine drainage metagenome | isolation source: sediment from site ElyBrook_90M | place: USA: Ely Copper Mine, Vershire, VT | collected 2017 | reverse complement strand
CGGGATACGGGCGAGGGGCGTGGGGAAGGGGCCATGCGCGGTTGCATCGAAGGAACGCTCCTTGCGCGTGACGGGCGTGACGGTGATGGCGTTGCGGCTGCGGGATTCGTGCTCCGCGGGAATGGAGTGAAGTTCGACGTGGCCGTCGATGGGGCCGGAGACGCGGTCGAGGTGAATGCACTGGTGCGCGCCATCCCAGCAGGCGATGTGGCAGAGATCGCAGCCGATGCACTTCTGCTCGTCGATGTGCGCGACGATTTTGTAGTTGAGGTTGAGGTGCTTCCACTCTGTGACGCGCGGCAGGGAGAGGCCGCGGAAGTCGGAGAGGCTGGCGAAGCTTTTGGAGCGCATCCAGTTTTGCAGGCCGTCGGCCATGTCTTCAACGATGCGATAGCCGTAGTGCATGACGGCGGTGCAGACCTGCACGGTGCCGCAGCCGAGGAGGATGTACTCTGCTGCATCGCGCCAGGTGCCGATGCCGCCGATGCCGGAGAGTGGGAGGGCCGACTCCGGATCGGCCATGACCTGCTGGACCATGTTGAGTGCGATGGGCTTGACGGCGGGGCCGCAGTAGCCGCCGTGGGAGCTTTTGCCGTCGACGTTGGGGCGCGGGGTGAAGGTGTCGAGATCGATGCCGGTGATGGAGTTGATGGTGTTGATGGCGGAAAGGCCGTCGGCGCCTCCGCGTTTGGCTGCGCGGGCCACGGTGCGAATGTCAGTGATGTTCGGTGTGAGCTTGACGAGGACGGGGGTGCGCGCCTTCTCTTTGACCCACTCAGTAATCATTTGCGCGTATTCGGGAACCTGACCCACGGCGGAGCCCATGCCGCGTTCGCTCATGCCATGGGGACAGCCGAAGTTGAGCTCGAGGCCGTCGGCGCCTGCGTCTTCAGACCGCGCAACGATCTCGTGCCAGGTCTGGCGATCCGAGGCGACCATGAGGGACGCGATGACGGCGTGTTGGGGGTAGCGCTTTTTGACTTCGGCCATTTCGCATAGGTTGATGTCGATGCTGCGATCGCTGATGAGCTCGATGTTGTTGAAGCCCATGATGCGCTGGCCGTTCCAATCGGTGGATGAGTAGCGCGAACTGACATTAGTGACGGGCTCGCCGATGGTCTTCCACACGGCACCACCCCAGCCGGCGTCGAAGGCGCGCATGATCTGTTCGCCGCAGTTGGTGGGGGGCGCGGAGGCGAGCCAGAAAGGATTGGGCGAACTGATGCCGCCCGCGAAACCACGGACGCGAATGTCAGGCACGGGGGACCTCCGCGAGGTTGAGCATGGCGAGTGCGGCGCGCTTGCCGTCGGCCACGGCATCGACAACTTCGCGTCCGCCGTTGACGCAGTCGCCGCCAGCGAAGTAGCGGGGGTGGCCGGTTTGTCCTGTGGCGCGATCGGCGACGATGTGGCCGTTCCGTACTTCGACGTGGCGGAACTGCTGCACGAGTTGTGTGAGCGGAGACTGGCCGATGGCGGGTACGACCATGTTGCAGGTGATGGTGGATTGCGAATCGGGGATGGGCGAAAGGGTGTCTCCGGTCTGCTGGACTTGAACGGTATCGAGCAGAAGGAGGCCGTGGGGGCCGATGCGAATGGAGACGGGAGTTCTGCGCCAGAGGAATTGCACGCCTTCCTGCCGGGCGTGCTCGTACTCAAAGCTGAAGGCGGAGATGTCGCTCTCGCCGCGGCGATAGAGCATATATACAGTGTCGGCGCCGAGACGACGCGCGGCGTTGGCGGCATCAATGGCGGTGTTGCCGGCGCCAACGACGACCACGGTGCCGTGGACCTGGTGAAGATGTCCAGTTTTGTATGCGGCGATGAGTTCGAGCGCGTTCATTACGCCCTCAGCATCTTCGCCGGGGATGTCGAGACGCTGCATGGCACCGAGGCCAACTCCGAGAAAGATAAAGTCGAATTCAGATTCAAGTGCATTGAGAGCGGCAGCGGAGTCAATGGCTGCGTTGAATTGGAAATCGACGCCCATGCGACGGATGAGTTCCACTTCGCGGAGGCTCTCAGCGGTGCGGAGTTTGTATTCGGCTACGCCATAGGTATTGAGTCCGCCGGGCAGGGCGCGGCGCTCGAGGATGCTGACGGAGGCGCCTTGACTGCGCAGCTCCGCGGCGCAGGCGAGGGATGCGGGGCCGGCACCGATGCAGGCCACACGCAGGTTGCGGGCTATCTGTGTGGCTACGGGAAGGTCTTCCCCCGAGGCATGAAAGGCGTCGATGGCGTGACGCTGCAACAGGCCGATCTGGATGGGAGCGCGGTTGTAGCGATGCATGACGCAAGCGCCTTCGCAAAGGACTTCAACGGGACAGGCCCGCGCACAACTGCCGCCGAGGATGTTGGCATCGAGAATGCGGAGTGCGGAACCGCGGAGATTGCCTGAGGCGATGCGCTTGATGAAGCCGGGAACGTCAATGTGCGTGGGGCAAGCGGCAGTGCAGGGCGCGTCGAAGCAGTAGAGGCAGCGGTTGGCCTCAAGCAGCGCGGCCTGCGGGGCGAGAGGAGGCTTGAGCTCGCTGAAACGGCTGCGGAGCTGGGGATCGTCGGGAATCGTTGCGGTACTCATGTGGGCCTCGGGGATACTGCCGGTCAATCTATCGAATTCCCAAAACGCAGGTCCTTCGACTCGCTTTGCTCGCTCAGGATGACGACATGCAAGGACGACGCGCAAACCATGAGGATCACCGGTAACGACAAACTTTCAAGATGCGACGATGGGGCCGTAGAGATCGGGGCGGCGGTCGCGGTAGAACTGCCAGGTGCGCCGCACTTCAGCGATTTCGTCGAGGTTGAGGTCGGCGGTGAGGACTTCGTCTTTGTCGCGAGCGGCCTGGGCGATGATCTGTCCGCGCGGATTGGCGAAGTAACTTGATCCATAGAATTCGCCGATGTTCCATGGGGGTTCGGTTCCGACACGGTTGATGGCGGCGATGAAGTAGCCGTTGGCGGCGGCGTGGGCGGGCTGCTCCAGCTTCCAGAGATATTCACTGAGGCCCGCGACGGTGGCAGAGGGATTGAAAACGATCTCGGCGCCGTTGAGACCGAGGCAGCGGGCGCCTTCAGGAAAGTGGCGGTCGTAACAGATGTAGACGCCGATTTTGGCAAAGCCGAGGTCGAAGACGGGATAACCGAGGTTGCCGGGGCGGAAGTAGAACTTTTCCCAGAAGCCGGGAGCGACGTGGGGGATGTGGGTCTTGCGATATTTCCCGAGGTAGGAGCCGTCGTTTTGGATGACCGCGGCGGTGTTGTAGAAGATACCTTCCTGCTCCACCTCGTAAACGGGCACGACCATGGCGATGCGCAGTTCTTTGGCCAGCGATTGCATGAGGGTGACGGTGGGGCCAGAGGGAACGGGCTCGGTGGTTTCGTACCACTTGACGGATTGTTCAGCGCAGAAGTAAGGGCCGTTGAAGATTTCCTGCAGGCATACGATCTGTGCGCCGTCGGCTGCGGCCTTGCGAATGAGGTCGAGGTGCTTGTCGATCATGGCCTGTTTTTGCACCGCGAGCGGCTCGGTGGCCGGGACGGCGTTGGAGGCCTGAACGATGGAACATCGAACGATGCGGGGCATGGGATGCCGCTCCAATCGAAGAGTTTGAGTCTTAGACGTTAATCGAAACCGGGCGGTAGGGCAATGGGTATGTTGCGCGCAGGTGAACCGGAGGCGGCAGGCTCACAGCCGTTGGCGTGGAATCATGGTAGAATCGCGCGCAAACCCCGAGATAGGAAGTACCGGAGTGCCATGTTGAGAATTGCACGTACGATTGCGATGTTGGCGTTGACCTTTGTCGGCGTGACATCGATGATGGGCGCGGCGCCGATGATCATGGATCCCTCGGGGCAGTTGCTCAGATTGCCGCAGAGCCTGCTGGAGCACTCACCTTTTCACACATTCCTGATCCCCGGCATCATCTTGCTGGCTGCGAACGGAGCGATGAGCCTTGCGATCCTGGTGACCGTGGTGCTGCGCACATCAGGGTATGGGTGGTGGGTTACGTTCCAAGGCTGCGTGCTGGCGGGCTGGATCACGGTGGAAGTGATTATGATTCGCCAGGTGATGTGGGCTCACTATCTGTACTGGGGTTTTGCACTCATCCTGATTGGGACGGGCCTGAAATTGACGCGCCTGCTAAAGAAAGCTAATAGCTGATCCTGGTGGTTGAAGCGATCCAGGCAGCGAAGCTGGCCCAGGCTTCGTCCTTGAGAAGTTGGGTGGCAGGAAGCGAACGGGACTGCGGGTCTTTACGGAACTCCTCATAAAGGAAGGCATCGTCAAAGCCGGCGCGTGCCGCATCCTCGGCAGAACCTCCATAGAAGATGGCGTCGAGTCGCGCCCAGTGGGAGGCCGCGAGGCACATGGGACACGGTTCGCAACTGGTGTAGAGCTGGCAGCCGGCGAGGGAAAACGTGCCGAGAGCCTTGCAGGCCGCACGGATGGCATTGACTTCGCCGTGGGCTGTGGGGTCGTTGGTTGCGGTGACGCTATTTGCGCCTTCGCCTACGATGCGGCCGTCGCGCACGATGACGGCAGCAAAGGGGCCACCGCGGCCGCTGACGACATTTTCAGTGGCGAGCGCAATGGCGCGGCGCAGGAACTCGGGATTGGGTTGCGGGGCCATGATGAAGTTGTACCGCCGCGAGTGGGCGGCGCGAGCAAGACCAGTATGGCACAGGCATTGCGGACGCACAGCAAGCAGGGACGACGCGCTTGTGGCATCGGGCCGTGGCCACAAAGTGCGCGGCAGACACGGGGCGTCTGCAGATTGCTTATTCCAGATGGACAAGATCGGTGGGTAGATCGATATCGATTTCGCCGCCCGGAAATTTGTGCGCGATGAGAGGGCACGGCGGTTTGGCAAGGAGCGCACGCGCGCCTTTGTCGCCGCCGAGCGCCCACAGATTTGGAAATGCCGAGCGGGGAAATATCGCCGGGATGCCGTGGATGCCGGCGTAAGCGGAGCAGGCGATGGCGGGGGAAGTTTGCGCGCTGAAGGAATGGAGCAATGCGCGCAGATGATCCGCAGTGAGCTGGAGCTGGTCGCAGGTCATGATGAGCGCGCCGGTTGCGGCGGGCGCGGCGGCATCGATGGCGCGCAGACCTGCGTGAATGGAGCCGGCAATTCCCTGCTGCCACGCCTTATTGACCACGGGAATCGCGAGGTCGAACTGGAGCGACGCCAGAATGACGTCAAGGTGCGCGCCGAGGACTGCGAGGACGGGATTTGCCCCAGCCTCGGCGGCGAGGCGGATGGCGCGCGGAAGGAGGAATTCGCCGCGGTATTGAAGCAACTGCTTGGGCCGGCCCAGGCGGGAGCTGGCGCCAGCGGCGAGGATGATGGCGGGGACCGACATGAGGATCAGTGTAGCGGGTCGTTCTTGACCGCAGCGAGGGGTACGGGCAAGATAGAGAAACCTGAAGACACTCCTGCAATCCAAGGACAAGCCAGTGACCGAACCCACGAGCACGAAGGCCGAAGTGCATTCGCGAGGGGCTGCGCGGGAGAGCTATGGGCTACATAAGGGAGTGCTGGGGCCCGTGGAGACGCTGGCGCAATCTCTCTCGGCCATTGCTCCTTCCACTTCGCCTTCGCTGACGATACCGCTGGTGTTTGCGCTGGCGGGAAACGCGACATGGTTTGTTTATCTGCTGGCGACAGGCGCGGTTTTTCTGGTGGGATTCTGCGTGAGCCGGTTTGCGCGGCTCTCGGCGTCTCCGGGTTCGCTCTACACCTACACCGCGGACACTCTGCCGCCGGTACTGGGTGTGACGGCGGCATGGGCGCTGCTGCTGGCGTATGTGGCAACCGGAGCTTCCGTGGCCGGAGGCGCGCTCTACTACAGCACGCTTCTGATGCAGCAGTTCTTTCACTGGGCACCACCGGCGATTGCAACGCTGGCGGTGGTGTGCGCCGGGGCGGGCATGATTGCCTATCTCGATGTGAAGCTTTCAGCAGAGCTGATGTTGTGGATCGAGATTGCGTCGGTGAGCCTGATCGGGGTTCTGCTGGCGGTGATGATCTTCCACTACGGGCTGCAGATCGACGTGGACCAGTTCCGCCTGAAGGGAGTTCGGTTTTCGGCGCTGGGACCTGCGCTGGTGCTATCGATTTTCAGCTTTGTGGGATTTGAGAGCGCGACGACGCTGGGTGCGGAAGCAAGAAACCCGCTGCACACGATTCCACGAGCGGTGCTGCAATCGGCGCTGCTGGTGGGTGTGTTTCTAATGCTGTGCTCCTACTCGGAGGTGTTGGGCTTTCGCGGCGAGACGGGCACGCTGAGCGAAGCGACTAGCCCGCTGCATCTACTGGCGGAGCGGTCGGGGATTGCGCCGCTGGGAGTGGCGATCGACTTTGGCGCATTCGTGAGCATGTTTGCTTGCGTGCTGGCCTGCACCACGGCAGCGGCGCGGGTGCTGATGCGGATGGCGCACGGCAAACTGTTGCCGATGATGCTGCTGCGCACCAGCGCGCGACACGGAACGCCTTACGTGGGAGTGGCGTTTTCAGTGGGCGTGATGTTTGTGGCGACGATGGTCATGGCTATGCGCGCAGCGACGGGATTTGAGATGTATGACCTTCTGGGATCACTTTCGGTGTTTGGATTTCTGACTGCATACGCGCTGGTGGCTGTGGCGTTACCGTTTGCGCGACGCACGTATGGGCAGCACTCGGTGGGGATCATGATCGTGAGCATTGTGACGGTGGTGGTGATGATCCTGATTGCGATCTTCGATCTGGACTCAACGGCGGATGCGGTGCACGCACGGATTCCTTACATTTATCTTGCGTACATCGCCGCTGGAGTCTCCCTTTATCTGGTACGGCGAAAGCTGTCTGGCTTATCAAGGAGATAAGAGCGCTGGGCCTGCGGGAGATGCAGCATTTTCGCGATGAAACATCGATTCACTCTGAAACATGCATGAAAGCTGGCAGATTGCACGCGCGCATGGCGCGAAGAGTGCGGAGAAGCTCCGGTGAAATCTTTATGCGCATAAGGATTCAAGCGCGGCACAGGGTCGGCAACAAAAACTTATACGGTCCTCATTGAAATTTGAACAGCAAAGGGTATCCTAAACACACCCCGTACTTCAAGAACTGATTGAAACAAAGAGCAGGCATTACTCACACCGTTGGTATTCCATCTTTTTCAAGCTTGAAGGATTCGAACACTTCAAGCCTATTAAAACGACCCAAGGTTTCTTTGAACACTTCAAAAGAAGCTATGGGAAATCCCTACTTCGAGGCTGTGACTTGAAATATTACCTACGAATTGTTTCTTCCTTTCTTCCCCTGATATTGCTCATCGTGACGTTCTTTGCGCTGAGCAGTTTGCCCTTGCAGGCCCAGCAGACGCTGGGCGGAATTACGGGGGCGGTGACCGATGCGTCGGGGAGCGTGATTCCCAACGTAACAGTGACGCTGCTGGAAGAGCAGACCGGGTTGACCCGCACAGTGAAATCGAACGATGCCGGCACGTACAGCTTTGTGAACCTGCCGATCGGCACGTATACGCTGAATTACACGGGCGACGGATTCGATATCCAGAAGACGCCGCACATCAGCGTGCAAGCCGATCGAACGGCGACATTGAATGTGCAGTTGAAAGTAGGGGCGGGCAAGGCCGAGACGGTGGAGGTAGATGCGTCGCCGCTGATGAACGCGGTGGACACAACAGTGGGTTACGTGATGGACACGGCGCAGATAGAGACAGTGCCGCTGGCCACGGGCAGCTTTACGGGAGTAGCGATTCTCTCCCCGGGCGTGAACGCGGAGCTTCCCGGCGGGACGGGATCGAACAGCGGACTGGGCAATGCGCCGATCTGGGCGAATGGACAGCGCGACACCAGCAACAGCTTTTCGTTGAACGGGGTGGAGGCCAGCAACCTGTTCAACGGCAAGAGCACGAGCCAGGTGCCGTCGGCGCGCGTGATCAACAGCACGGGGGTTTCAAGCAGCACGGGCGCGGGCGGCGTGATTCCGTCGGTGGCTTCGATTTATCTTTCGATCGGCAACGCGATTCCGACGCCGGCTCCCGAGACACTGCAGGAAGTGCGCGTGAATGCCTCGATGTATGACGCGCAGCAGGGCGCGACGTCGGGCGCGCACATCGACATGAACACGGCCTCCGGAACGAATAACTTTCACGGCAGCATGTATGGTCACCGTGGCACGGACTGGTTGAACGCCGCGCCGTTCTTCTTCAAGCAGGACGCGGACATTCCGCAATACAACAAGGTGCCGCAACTGCACCGCTACATTGCCGGCGGCACGATTGGCGGACCGATCATCAAGAACAAGCTGTTCGCGTTCCTTTCGTATCAACATCTGCATGTGTCGGACCAGGAGATTGGCGACTCGGTGATGGATGTTCCGGTGGGGCTGACCGACGACCGTTCAGCAGGCGCGTTGGCGGACATCACGAACAACTCATTCGGAACCAGCATCACGGGCGCGCAGATTGACCATACGGCGCTGGTGCTGTTCAACTCTCCGGCGCTGCCGGGAGAGCCGGGCAAGTGGCTCATCCCCAATGACGCGCTGCAAGGCGCGAAGCCCTCCGCCGCGCACATTGACAACGCGTTTCTGCCGGGCACGGGCCGCTTTACGGCAGACCTGGCGGTCGCCGATCTGGACTATGACGCGACCACGAAGGATACCCTCGCGCTGAAGTACTTTTACCAGCACGATCCGACGCTGGCGCCCTTCTCCTACTCAAGCGTGCCGGGCTTTACGGAACACCTGGACTCTGGCGCGCAGGTCTTCTCCATCACGAACAGCTATATCGTGAAGTCGAACCTGAGCACGACGCAGACGATCGGCATTCTGCGAGAGAAGAACTATGCGAACAATGAGCAGCCGTTTGGTCCCAACTCGATACCGGGCGGAGCGGCTGGAACGGGTTCCATCAATGTGTTCGGATCAAAGTATTTTCCGGGTGTGTCGATTTACAACGTACTGGGGAACGATCAACCGGCGGGACTTTCATCGGCGATCCTGAATATCGGGCCGAATGCGGAAGGGCAGGCTTCAAATACGGGGGTATTCCAGAACCGTCTTGCACCCTCAGCGAATGCGATCTGGATTCTGGGCAAGCACACGGTGAGCTTCGGCGCCAATTACTCGTATACGCAGCTCAACACGATCGACAAGCGCACGGGCACCGGGACAGTGGCCACGGACGACTTCAGCCAGTTTATCCAGGGCTACGTAACGCCGGGCAGCTCGGCGACGGGCTTCTACGTAACCTCGTTCCTGCAGGGCGACGCGAACCGATACTATCGCGCCAACCAGCTTGGCACCTATGTGCAGGACAAGTACCAGATCACGCCGACGCTATCGCTGACCGCGGGTTTACGTTATGACTGGGACGGTGGACTGACGGAGAAGTACGGGCGCATCTTCAACTTTGACGCCAGCCGCTACAAGTACAACGCGGGGTCTGACATCATTGAAAATCCGGGCCTGATTATTGCGGGCAACAACGCGAACGGGACGCAGGGCGTGAGCGCCACCACGCTGACGGGCCGCCAGTGGGGCATTGGTCCACGCATCGGCGCCGCATGGCAGCCTGAGATGTTTCACAGCAAGGTGGTGGTTCGCACCGGCGGCGGAATCTACTACGATCGCGGCGAGCTGTTCAGTTACTTTTCACCGGGGTACGCCATCGGCACGGTCACGGGCGGGCCGTTCGGCGTGAACCAGCAGTTGCCGTTTGTGAATACGTCAAGCTGCCCGACGACTTCGCAGTCTCTGTACGAGTACTACATTCCGACGTGCGGCGGAAATGGCGGGTTTGGTCCCCCGACGGGACCACCGACAGACGTGACCGGCAACCTCGAGAATCCCTATGGCACGGTGCTTCAACATGCCGCTCCATCGAACCCCAAGGCATCGGACCTGGCGAATTATCTTCCCAACGCGTACAGCATTGTGAACACCGGCTCGGGCGCACCCAACCTGATCAACAATGGCCAGCCGATTTCGCTGGGCGTGTACGATCGCGCCAACAAGCTGCCGTACACGATCAACTACACGCTGGATATCCAGTGGCAACCGCGCAACGACCTTGCGTTTGAGCTCGGGTATGTGGGGAACGTTGGCCGCCACCAGGTAATTCCGGTGCCGTTCAACCAGCCGAACATTGCCTCTCCATCAAGCCCCACACTGGCGGGAACGCCGTACGCGCAGAAGTACAGCTACGGGTATAACGTGCTGGGTGCGACGCTGGACGACGGATCGAGCTACATGGCGAACTACGAGGGCGGCAACGTGGATCTGCGCGTGCCATTTATTGGCTATGCGGCGGAGTCGATTGCGTACAGGGCGGCGGGCGTGGACGCCTACAACGCGCTGCAGGCGCACTTTGAGAAGCGGATGAGCCATGGGCTGCAGATTGGCGCATCGTACACGTGGTCGCACGCAACGGACGAGCAGAGCGGGCTGGGCCTGTTCTACAACGGCAACAATGCTTTGAACCTGCGCAGCGGTTACGGATCGTCGGACTTCGATCGTACGCACGTGATCAATTTCAACTACGTTTTCAAGGTGCCGGACATGGCGAAGAAGAATTCGCTCGAAGGCAAGCTGGTTGACGGATGGTCGCTGGTGGGATTGACCGTGCTGCAGAGCGGCCAGCCGTATAGTGTGATCGACTTCTCGGGCGCGGTGGGCAGCATTTATTACTCGACCGCCGATGGCATCACGAACCCGATTGTGCCGCTGGCGCCGGGCTGCACGCCGAAGTCGGCGTTGACGGGACGCTCAGGCGCCTTCCTCAATAACGACGTGGCGCTCAAGGCTTCGTGCTTCACGATTCCGCTGCTGCCCGCGGGCGGCATGAATGGTGCGATTCCCAGCTCGGATCCGTTTGAGACGGGCTTTACGACCGGACAGCGCAACATCTTCCGACAGGCGTTCCAGAAGCGCGCGGATGCCTCACTGGTGAAGGTGGCGAACGTGACGGAGCGGTTCAGCCTGAAGTACACATTTGACGTGTACAACCTGACGAACACAACAAGCTTCGACGTTCCAGGCAGCGAGGTATCACAGAACCAGTATTACAACGCGTTCCCCACGGCGGGTACGACGCCGTTGCCCACCAATTGCGGTCCGGATGGATCGCAGAGCAATTCAAGCTTCTATGCTTGCCCATCGGGGCTGGGGATCGTGACGCACACCATCGGCAGCCCGCGCCAGATCCAGATGTCGCTGCACCTTGACTTCTAATCCGGGCAACGGAAGAACATAGCCAAGGGCGGCTCCAGCACGGAGCCGCCCTTGTTTTTTGGAGGTGAGATTTCCCGAAGGCGGGAGAGTCGCGTGGTCCGGGTGCGGAGGGAAGGCCGCGGATCTCGTTACCGCCGATGGGGGGAGGCTTCACTACAATCTGGCTATGACCGCTTCTCTGGGTACAATTCGAAGCCTGCGTAGTGCGCTGGCCAACGGAGTTACGCAACCTTCCCGGCTGGCCGAACAGGCGCTGGCCAATGCCAATCAGAATCCGAGCCGCAACACCTATCTTTGGCGTAACCCGGCATGGACGCGGGAAGAGGCCGGACGCGCGGAAGCGATGCCGCGCGGCGAGGGCGGTCCATTCGGCGATGGGCAGGACACGCTGTGGGGTTTGCCGATCTCCGTGAAAGACTGCTTCGACCTGCGTGGAGCGCCGACGAGCTGCGGGGTGAAGTTTTATCGCGACGTGAATGGAGAGGCGAAGCGCGATTCGTGGCTGGTGGAGCGGCTGCGCGCGGTGGGCGCGGTGATTACCGGCAAGACGCATCTGCACCCGCTGGCGTATGGGATTACGGGCGAAAATCCGGAGTTTGGCGATTGCCTGCAGCCGGGAGACGAGGGAGCACTTACGGGCGGATCGTCATCCGGCGCGGTGGCGAGCGTGCTGGAGGGGTCAGCGGTGGCAGCCATCGGGACGGATACGGGCGGATCGATTCGCGTGCCGGCGGCGCTGTGCGGGCTGGCGGGATACCGGGCCTCGCTGAGCCGAGGCGAGTGGCGGGGCTGGGCGCACCTGGCACAGTCGTTTGACACCATGGGGTGGCTGTTTCGCGACCTGGAAGAAGCGCCGCTGCTGGGGAGCTTCTTCGCGGGGCGAGAGCCGGAAACCATACGGGCTTATGCGCGGTTTGCCGTAGTAAACGACATCTTTCTGCACGATTGCGACGCGGAGATTGTGGCCAGTTATCGCAGGACGATTGGCGAGTTGGAGAGCCTGGGACTGCGCGCCACAAAGATCGACGTGGAGTGGTGGGCGGACTCAAAGGAAATCTTTGCGCCGATCCAGGCATGGGAGGCTGCGAGGATTCACGCCGGAAGGTTCGACCATTTCGAGCCGGCAATTCGCGAGCGGCTGGAGTGGGGGGCGCGGATTACGCCGAAGGAGATTGAGGAGTTGCGCGAAAGGCATGCGGAGTTTTGTGTGCGCATGGATGTGTTGTTTGCCGAGCACGAATTGGTGATGCTGCCATCCGCACCGGTGGCTCGACTCGTGGCGGGAGCGGATCACAGCCAGACACGCGGCCGGCTGCTGCGGTATACAACACCGTTCAGCCTGGCAGGGGTGCCGGCGGTAACGATTCCCTGCCGTCCGGGCGGGATGCAACTGGCGGCCGCGCGCCAATGCGACGAGGCCCTGCTGCAGATTGCCGCGCTGCTGGGAACGCGAAGAAAGGTGTCGGCACAATGATCAGGGTCAGTGATCAGGGGCAGTGGTCATTGAGGAACGATCGGGAGATGGGGTGAGGCTTCCATGGGGGCCTCGCTCACGGCACGATTGACTCGCGCCGTAAGCCGGGTGCTGCTTTTCATTTGCGTTCAAAAATCGAGTAGCGCCGATTGGGAGCAGTGACAGCCTTGCGGGAGATTAGGACGACCGATCTTTGAAGCCCTGGAGTGCGGGGCAGCGGGTTTAAGCTACGGTCCGCTTTAGATCTGGGACGACGAGAGCGGGCTCAGGATGAGGTTGGTGATGTTGCTGACGATGGACTCATAGGCGAAGCGAGGATCGGCGGAGAGCTTCTTCCAGGCAGGGTCGTTCTGGAAGGAGTGCCAATGGGCGTCAAGCTCAGCAAGTTCAGAGAAGCTAAGCATGTAAGTGAGGCTGGGCATGCGCGGGCCGATGAGGGTGTCGCCATAGAAGACGGACTGAAAGCCCGCATTCTTGAAGATTTCGAATTCGCCGGAGTGGAACATCTCCACCTTGCGGACGTGATCGCGATAGCTGGGGCTCTCGTAGGTGCGGAGTTGAAAGATGCGTTTGGCCTTGGTGGCGGCGGAGGGCGGCGGCGTGATCTTTGGCCAGCCTTCAAAGGCCGCAAGCAGCGAGGACTCGACACGGAGAAACGCGGGCGCGGTGGCGGGAGCGCTCCAGAAGAGTTCCGCGGCCTTCATGAACTCGTTGTCCTGGGCGAGTTGGAGATCGATGAGGGCGAGCGAATCGACGGATGTGGAGGGAATGAGCACATAAAACACCGGCGTCTCCGGGCCGATGTCGAGTTTGAATGCACCGATGGGGCCCATTCCATGACGGGTGAGAGCGGGGATGAGCGCTTCAGCGATGTGGCGCTCGGTGAGGGCACTTTGCGGGCCGGACTGCATCGAGTAGCGGCGGATCTGGTAGTACTCGCGAGTTTTAGTCGAAGATGCCTGAGCATGGACGCCGCGTGCTGCAGCGAGAGCGGAAGTAGCGAGGGATGCGGCGAGAAACTGACGGCGGTGCATGTGTGTCCTCCGGTGGAAATCCTCATTCTATGACAGAGATTCGGGACTACTCTTCGCCGATGTCCTCATTCCAAACTTCGGGATGACGGGCAATGAAGGTCTGGAGCAGTTCGCGGCACTCGCGGCTGTCGAGGTCGATGACTTCAACGCCGTTTTCGCGCAGCCAATCGACGCCACCGGCGAAGGTGCGGCTTTCACCGACGACCAGGGTGCCGATGTGAAACTGGCGCACGAGGCCGCTGCAATACCAGCATGGGGCGAGGGTGGTGACCATTACCAGGTTGCGATAGCTGCGCTGGCGGCCGGCGCGGCGAAAGGCGTCGGTCTCGCCGTGGATGCTGGGATCGCCTTGCTGCACGCGGCGATTGCGGCCGCGACTGACGAGTTTGCCTTCGGCGGTAAAGAGCGCCGCACCGATGGGAATGCCTCCCTCGGCGAAGCCCTGGCGTGCCTCCTCAAGCGCAATGGCAAGCATGTCGTGATATTTCCTGTCGTCTGTTTCTGAATGATCGTGCAAGATTCCCTCACCGTTGTCGATGATACGAGATGGAGTTGAGGTGCCGGGGAGGGGGAGAGGCATTGCGGCGATTAGACGCACGGCGAACTCTTAAGATTTCTTAAGAGATTCTAATCATCATAAGATATTTTCTCGCATGTTCATGATTCCAAGCAGGTTGATTTGTTCGGTAGCGGTTTGGAGGAGGGAGAAAACTGTCTTGACTGCGAGTGCGCTCCAAGTTGTACGGTGAATATATGCAGGATGCGGGATTCACCATACGGAGCATGGCGGAAAGATGCGGTATGACCGCGCACACGTTGCGCTACTACGAGCGTGTGGGGCTGATTCAACCGGTGGGACGGGCGCGCAATGGGCACCGCCGCTATTCCAAAGCCGACGAGGCATGGCTGAACTTTTTGCATTGCATGCGGGCGACGAACATGCCGATTCGCGAGATGCAGCGGTATGCCGGATTGCGCGAGAACGGCGACGCGACATCGCTGGAACGGCGCAAGATTCTGGAAGATCACCAGGCGCAGATTGCCGCGCAGATTGTGGCGTTACAGCAGGCTCACGCGTTGCTTACCCACAAGATTGCGAACTATCGCAAGATTGAAGATCGCATTCGGGTCGATAAGCCGGCGCTGGCCGAGCCGGAAGTGGACTGCACGATGGCCACCGCAAACTAGAACTACAGTTGTACTTGCTTCCTGATGCAGAAAGTTGCAAAGGCCCAGCCTGAAGGCCCTGCAAAATCGCGCTTTTTCCGGAGCTGAAGCCCCCGGCGCCCTTCGGAATCCGCGATCTGCATCTGTAGTACCAGGATGCGATGAAAACATTGTTTCTTTTCTCCCGGAGCCGGTTCCGGGGTTTCACGGGGTAAGGGATTATGAAGACTCGCAGACTTGGCGCACACGGACCCGCGGTTTCAGCGATGGGGCTGGGCTGCATGGGGATGAGCGATTTTTATGGCAGCGGCGGGAGCGAGCAGGAATCGCTTGCCACCATCGATCGGGCGCTGGATCTCGGCATCAATTTTCTCGATACGTCGGACGCATACGGGCCGCACGCCAACGAGGTGCTGGTGGGCAAGGCACTGAAGGGGCGTCGGGACAAGGTTTTTGTGGCAACGAAGTTCGGCATTGTGCGCGACCCGTCCGATCCGCAGAAGCGCGGCGTGGACGGCAGCCCGGCGTATGTGCGCCGCTCGGCAGAGGGCAGCCTGCGACGGCTGGGCATTGAGACGATCGATCTTTACTACCAGCATCGCGTGGACCGCAAGATACCGATTGAGGAGACGGTCGGGGCGATGGCACGGCTGGTGGAAGAGGGCAAGGTGCGTTTTCTGGGGCTTTCAGAGGCGTCGCCGGCAACTCTGGAGCGCGCGCATGGGGTACATCCGATTACGGCGCTGCAGACCGAGTACTCCTTGTGGAGCCGGGAACCGGAGCCGGAGATCTTGCCTGCGTGCCGGCGGCTGGGGGTGGGTTTTGTGGCGTATAGCCCGCTGGGGCGCGGATTTTTGACGGGCGCAATCAAGAGTCCCGAGAATTTTGACGTGGAGGACGTGCGGCGCAACATGCCGCGATTTCATGGCGAGGAGTTCAAGCGCAACCTGGAGTTGGTGGCCGAGGTGAAGCGGATGGCCGCGGAAGCTCAGGTGACTCCGAGCCAGCTTGCCCTGGCATGGGTGCTGGGGCAGGGCGAGGACATTGTGCCCATCCCCGGCACGAGGCGGCGCAAGTACCTGGAAGAGAATGCGGGGGCGGTGGATGTGGTATTGCCTGCGGATGTGCTTGTACGACTGCAGGATGTGTTTCCGCCGGATGTGGCGGCCGGCGAACGGTATGCCCCTGCGATGTTGTCGCTGTTGAACGGATGAAACTTTTGGCTGGATGAATTTGGCCGGATGGATGGGCCGATCCTGAGCGCGTGCGCAGTGCAAGTTTCTGCGAGGAACGCGTCAAATGGCCACACCCTGCCGTCTGATAGATCAGTTAGGATCGAGGCACGGCGGTTGGTTGATAGATGGAAAAAAACTGCTGCGTGAAAGGGCTTTCTTCCCCGAACCCTTTTCTTGTAAATACCTTTTGCGTAGCCCGGCTACAAACAGATTGAGAAAGAAAGACCTGTCCCGAGGAGGTCCCCTGTGGCAGAACCAATTGAGTTGCGCCTCAAACATTTGCGCTCCCAAACGCCGGAGAAGGCGAAGGAGCTTGCGCCTGATCAGCAACCGCTGGAGTTAGAACCGCTGACGCCTGAATCGGCGAAGGGCGGGCGATTCAGCAGGAGGTCGTTTCTATCCGGACTAGGCGCGACCGGTCTGCTGGCCGGCGCGCCGCCGCTGGTGCAGGCTGCACCCTCTGTTGCGCCCGCTGCGCCGGAAACAGCCGAGAGCACCGGCGCGTTGACCCTGCGCGTGAATGGCAAGGAGTACAAGCTGCGCGGGCTGGACACGCGGGCCACGCTGCTGGACACGCTGCGGGAGCGCATCCACCTTACGGGCACGAAGAAGGGTTGCGATCACGGCCAGTGCGGCGCATGCACCGTGCATGTGAACGGAAGGCGCGTGAACAGTTGCCTGTCGTTTGCGGTTATGCACGAGGGCGACGAGATTACCACCATTGAAGGGCTTGGGCAGCCGGGGAATCTGCATCCCATGCAGGCGGCATTTGTGGAGCACGACGGCTACCAGTGCGGCTATTGCACGAGCGGTCAGATCATGAGCGCGGTGGCTCTGCTGAAGGAGCCGATCGGGCCGACGGACGAAGACATCAAGCATGCCATGGCGGGCAATATCTGCCGCTGCGGCGCGTATTCCAACATTGTTGCCGCTGTGCGCCAAGTGCGGCAGGCCTGACGGAGGAGAGACCATGCAGACCTTTAACTACGTCAAGGCGGCGAGCATCGACAAGGCGCTGGCCGCGGCCAATGGAGCAAAGTTCATTGCCGGCGGAACGACGCTGGTGGACCTGATGAAGCTCAGTGTGGAACGACCGTCAGGGTTGGTGGACATCAACCTGCTGCCGCTGGACAAGATTGAGAGACTGCCGACGGGCGGGCTGCGCATTGGGGCGATGGTACGCAACTCCGAACTGGCGTGGCATCCAGAGGTGCAGAAATCGTATGCGGTGCTTTCGCAGGCTCTGCTCTCCGGTGCATCACCGCAGTTGCGGAACATGGCTACGACGGGCGGTAACCTGCTGCAGCGGACGCGGTGCGCATATTTCCGTGAGCCCACTGCAGGGACGCCTGGCGGCTATGGATGTAACAAGCGTACGCCGGGCACGGGCTGCGCGGCGTTGGATGGGTACAACCGCATGCATGCCGTGCTGGGCACGAGTGAGCAGTGCATTGCAACGCATCCGTCGGACATGTGCGTGGCCATGGCTGCGCTGGAAGCGGTGATCCATGTGGAAGGACCGAAGGGCAAGCGCACGATCGCCTTTGCCGATTTTCACAAGCTGCCAGGCAGCACGCCGAACATTGAGAACGCGCTTGATCCGGGAGAGTTGGTCACCTATGTTGACTTGCCGAAGCCTATCGAGGGCGGACGCAGTGTTTACCTGAAGCTGCGCGACCGCGCCAGCTACGAGTTTGCGCTGGCATCGGCTGCGGTGGTGGCGAAGGTGGTAGGCGGACACATTCGCTATGTGCGCGTGGCGATGGGCGGCGTAGGCACGAAGCCCTGGCGCTCGCATGAAGCGGAAGGCGCGCTGATGGGCAAGGCGGCTGATGCGGCGCAGTTCCGCAAGGCGGCAGAGTTAGCGCTGGCGGGCGCCAAGGCGCAGAAGGACAATGCCTTCAAGGTGGAACTCGCAAAGCGCTGCCTGGTGCGCTCGCTCAAAATGGCAACGGCCTAACAAAATCAGGAGGAAACTCGCATGGCGACGGCTACTACTCCCCAAGGCGCCGGTATTATCGGCGCCGCGGTGCCCCGCATCGACGGACCGCTCAAGACCACAGGCACGGCGCGCTACGCAGTGGACCACGATTTCCCCGGGTTGGTTTACGCGGTGGCTGTTCAGAGCACGATTGCGAATGGACGGATTCGCAGGCTGAGCACGTCCGCTGCGGAAGAGATGCCGGGCGTGCTGCTGGTGTTTCACCACGGCAACATGGAGAAGGTCTATCGGCTTTTTCCGCACCAGGACGACGCGAATATGAGCGAGGCGCGTCCGCCTTTTGAGGACGACAAGATTTATTACTGGGGCCAGTACGTGGCGGTGGTGGTGGCCGAGACGCTGGAGCAGGCAAACGCAGCGGCGGAGGCAGTGCGCGTGGAATATGACGCGGAGACTCCGAACGTGAGCATGGATCTTGAGACGGGCTTTACGGGCACGCGCCAGGGCAGTTGGAAGCGTGGCGATCCGGACAAGGCTCTGAGCGAAGCCCCGGTGGTGATTGATGAAACCTACGTAACGCCGGTCGAGACGCACAACCCGATGGAGATGCATGGCACGGTTGCGGTGTGGGACGGCGATAATGTGACGCTCTACGAGAGCTCGCAGGGGGTGGTGAATCATCGCATCGTGATGGCTGAAGTTCTGGGTGTACCGCGCGAGAATGTGCGCGTGATTTCGCGGTTCATCGGATCGGGATTCGGAGGGAAGCTGTTTCCGTGGCCGCAGTCGACGATGGCCGCGGCGGCAGCACGAAAGCTGAACCGGCCCGTTAAGCTGAGCGTTGACCGGCGCATGATGTTTTCAAACGTGGGTCATCGCCCGCAGACGCAGCAGCGCATCCGCCTTGGAGCGACGCCCGATGGAAAGCTTACGGCTGTGAGGCATGACTTTCTGAATCACACGTCGATGCTGGACGACATTGTGGAGCGATGCGGGGAGCAGACGCCGTTTATCTATAGCTGCCCGAATCTGGAAGTATCGAGCGGGCTGGCGCGGCGCAACGTGGGCACGCCGACGCCGATGCGCGGGCCGGGCGCGGTGCCGGGATTGTTTGCGCTGGAGTCGGCGATGGACGAGCTGGCCGTGAAGCTCAAGATGGATCCCCTGGAGTTGCGGATCAGGAACGACGCGGAGCGCGATGAGGGCACTGATCGTCCATTTTCTTCGCGGCACCTGAAGGAGTGCTTTACGACCGGCGCTGAAAAGATCGGGTGGAAGCAGCGTACGCCGGAGCCGGGCTCGATGCGCCGCGATGGGAAAGTGATTGGATGGGGACTGGCTGGAGCATCGTGGGGGGCGGCGCGCATTCCCTGCACCGCGACGGTAGAACTTTGCCCTAATGGCCGCATTTGCGTGCGGTGCGCGACACAGGATATCGGCACAGGAACGTACACGATTTTCGCGCAGGTGATGCATGCCAAGACGGGCGTGCCGATGGATCGCATCGACGTGTTTCTGGGCGACAGTTCCCTGCCGGACGGACCGACGTCGGGTGGCTCGATGGCGACAAGCGCGGTGTTGCCCGCAGCTACGAACGCTGTGAACGCGGCAATCGCGCGGCTGATGAACATTGCGACGCTGACGCCGAACTCGCCTTTCTTTGGCGCGAAGCCGGAGATGCTGACGATCGTCGAGGGACGCATTCACGCGAAGGAACAGCAACAGGCCGGTGTTCGCCGGATGGCGATGAGTTCAGACGATGTTCCCGCGACGCGTCCGCCAGCGAATGGCGTTCCTTTTGAAGAACTGATCGGCCTCGCGCGATTGAGCGGCATAACGGCGACGGGGCGCACGTTTCCCTCGTTTGAGGATCCCAAGGCGAAGGGATACTCGATGCATTCTTTTGGCGCGCATGTCGTCGAGGTGGAGTGGGAGCCGGAGATCGCGCGGCTGCGCGTGAGCCGCATCTTTTCCGTATTCGATTGTGGACGCATTATCAATCGAAAGGCCGGGGCCAACCAGATTCTTGGTGCGGCGGTGATGGGCGTGGGCATGACGCTGCTGGAGGAGACGCTCTACGAGAAGCACACGGGCCAGCCGATCAATGGCAGCTTCGCTGATTACCTGGTGCCGACATGCGCCGATCTCCCGGAACTGGATGTGACGTTTCTCGATTATCCCGACCTAATTGTGAACGAGTATGGCGCGCGAGGCGTGGGAGAGATCGGGATGGCGGGTGTGGCGCCTGCGATCACGGCAGCGGTGTATCACGCGACGGGAGTGCGCGTGCGCGAGTTGCCGGTGCGCATCGAAGACCTGCTGAAGTCAACCGTGCTGGAAGTCTGAGATGCGCAGCGGAGACGCGGTACGCCTGGCCCTGGAGGAAGCGGACGAGCAGGGAGTGGATATGGAGTGGCAGGAGCCGGTGAGTGACGAAGAATATTCGGCGCGATAGAGTCATTTTCCGCAGGTTGTTCGCAGTGTGCAGGAAGTGGAAGAAAGAAAGGTTCGCATGAGTACGACCCCAGAATCGATCAGCCCCGATGCAAGCAACCCGGCTTCAATAATTGGCACTGCAACGCCGCGCATTGACGGACCCGTGAAGACCACGGGGGTTGCCGAGTATTCGGCTGACTTTCACTTTGACCGCATGGTGCATGCGGTTCCGGTGACAGCAACGATCGCGAGAGGGCGCATCACGAAGCTGGACGCGAGCGCGGCAGAACAGATGCCGGGAGTTCTGCTGGTGCTGCATCATGGGAACATCGGGCCGCTCTACCGCACGGTTCCAGGCGACGATAACGCCACCAACAGCGAGGTACGTTCGGCGTTTGAAGATGAGACGGTGCGGCACTGGGGACAGTACGTGGCTGTGGCGGTGGCCGAGAGTCTTGAGCAGGCTACGGCCGCGGCGGCAGCAGTAAAGGTGGAGTACGAGAAGGAGCCTGCGCATCTTGGCGCGCGACTGGATGATTTCAAGGGCGAGCCCAAGGTAGTTTCGAATCGCGGCGATGTCGCTAAGGCCTTCGACTCCGCGCCGGTGAAGGTAGATGCGACTTTTGTGACGCCGAATGAGACACACAACCCGATTGAGTTGCACGCATCGGTGGCGGTGTGGGAGGGCGATCGCATTACGATGTATGAAACATCGCAGGGGGTCGTGAATCATCGTGCGGTGATGGCGCAGACGCTGGGCCTGCCTCTTGAGAATGTGCGCGTGGTGACGCGCTTTCTAGGGTCCGGTTTTGGAGGCAAGCTTTTTCCGTGGCCGCATGCCGCGATGGCGGCGGTGGCGGCGCGGAAGCTTGACCGTCCAGTGAAGTTGAGCCTCACGCGAAGCATGATGTTTTCGTGTGTCGGCTACAGACCGCGCACGGAGCAGCACATTCAGTTGGGCGCAAGCAAGGAAGGCAAACTGCTGGCGCTGCGGCACGCCTACATCAATGTGACTTCACAACTGGATGATTTTGAAGAGGGCTGCGGCGAAGCGACGCCTTATCTTTATAGCGTTGCGAACCTTGAAGTAACGGGCGGAATTGTGCGGCGGCACATGGGCGCCCCGATGTATATGCGCGGTCCAGGCGCGGTGCCGGGCCTCTATGCGCTCGAAGCGGGCATGAACGAGCTGGCGGATGAGCTGAAGATGGACCCGCTGCAACTGCGGCTTTTGAATGACGCCGAGAAAGATGAGAGCAACAAGAATATTCCTTTTTCTTCGCGGCATCTGCGCGAGTGCTACGAGGTGGGCGCGAAGAAGTTTGGATGGGAGAAGCGCACGGCGGGGATTGGCTCGATGCGGCGCGACGGCAAGATCCTGGGATGGGGATTGGCGGGCGCGAGTTGGGTGGCGCTGCGGCTGCCCTGCACCGCTACCGTGGAGTTCTGCGCCAATGGACGCTTATGCGTGCGTTGCGGTACGCAGGACATTGGCACCGGCACGTACACCATTTTTGCGCAGGTGCTGCATGAGAAGACGGGCGTGCCGCTCGATCGCATCGATGTGATTCTCGGTGACAGCTCGCTGCCTGATGGACCGATGTCCGGCGGCTCGATGGTGACGGGGTCGGTGCTGAATGCCATTGCGTCCGGCGCAGAGAAGGCGATCAAACGGCTGCAGCAGGTGGCCACATCGACGGCAGGCTCTCCGTACCACGAGGCGAAGGAAGAGACGATCTCCTTCACCGGCGGGCGGTTGCACAGGAAGGACCAACCGGCCACGGACGGAACGCATTTTGGCGACATTCTGCAACTGGCAAAGTTGAACGGCGTGAGCGCTGAAGGAAAGACGCAACCAAGCTGGGAGGATCCGAAGGCGAAGGGTGTGTCGCTGCATTCGTATGGGGCGCAGTTCGTCGAGGTGGAGTGGGAGCCCGAGATTGCCCGGATGCGCGTGAGCCGCGTGGTTACGGTGATTGACGCAGGCCGCATCATCAATCCGAAGGCCGCGGCTAATCAGATTTCGGGAGCCGTCGTGATGGGCGTGGGCATGGCGCTTCTGGAAGAGACGATCTATGACGAGCGCAGCGGCCAGCCAATCAACGGCAGCATGGCTGACTACCTGATGGCAACGTGTGCCGATTCGCCCGCGATGGATGTAACGTTTTTGAACTATCCGGATCCCGCGATGGGTGAATACGGGGCACGCGGCGTGGGCGAGATTGGCCTTGCGGGCGTGGCGCCGGCGATTACCGCAGCGGTGTATCATGCAACCGGGGTGCGCGTGCGGGAACTGCCGGTGCGCATTGAGGATCTGCTCAAGTCGAAGATCCTGGAAGCCTGAACAGGAATAGGAGAGCATGACCGATCTGGAACACGTTTTGCCCCTGTGGAAAGAACTGGAAGCTGCGGGTGGGGACTATGTGCTGGCTACGGTTGTGGCCGTGGAGGGCTCAAGCTATCGGAAGCCGGGGGCGCGCATGTTGCTGGCCGAGGATGGACGCCGCGCAGGAACGGTAAGCGGCGGATGCCTGGAGGCCGAGGTGGCGCGTCGCGCGTGGTGGCTTACGGCGAACGGGCCGGTGGTGGAGCGCTACTCGACGCTTGAGGATGACGGCGATCTCCCTTATGGTTCGGGGTGCGGCGGCGTGGTATTCATTCTGCTGGAGCGGCGCGCGACGGCGAACCGGCTGCTCTCGGTGTTGGAAGCGGCCTTCGAAGCGCGCACGCAGCTGGCTATTGCGACCATTCTGGAAGGTCCACGCATAGGGCAGCGCGCGTTTGCGGGTTTGACGGACAATGCCGCGGCGGGTTTGCAGTTGGCGGGTGAGCCGAGCGCACGCTGGGAGCCGGTGCTCGAAGAACTGGCGGAACTGGCGATGAAACGCCGCACGTGCATCGACCGGATGATTGCGATTGAAGGTATCTCAACGCGGGTGTGGGTGGATTACCGCGCTGCACGGCCCGGCCTTTGGATCTTCGGTGCGGGAGACGATGCCAAGCCGCTGGTGCGCCTGGCGCGCGAACTGGGATGGTTTGTTGCGGTTGCCGATGGACGTTCGCACCTGGCGACGAAGAGCCGATTTGCTTCTGCGGACGTGGTGCTCGCGCTGCAGATTGGGGATCTGCCCGAAGGGACTCCGGCGGCACTCGACTTGCATGCAGGCGACGCGGCGGTCTTGATGACACATAGCTTTGAGCAGGACTCGCATATTCTTGCATCGCTGCTCGGTGGTGGGAAGGTGTGCCGGCCGGCATATATCGGAGTGCTAGGGCCGCAGCGGCGCACACGTGAAGTGCTTGCCGAGGCGGCGCGGCTGCTGCATCTGCCCGTGAGCATAGACCGCACCGAGAGATGGCTGGCGAAGATCTATGCGCCGATGGGGATCGACCTGGGAGCAGATACCCCCGCGACGATCGCGCTGTCGATTCTCGCCGAGATGCAGCAGGCATTGACCGAGGCCACCGCCCTGCCCTTGCGCCAGGTGCGCGCGAGCAGGGTTCCGGTGACTGAAGGCTAAATCAGGCAGCCTTGGCGGTGAGGTGAGCTTCGAGCACTTCAAGGAACTTCGCAAGCCATGCGGGATGGGCAGTCCACGCGGGACCTGTGACGAGATTGCCGTCAACGACGGCCTCGGAGAACTCCAACTTGATGAACGTTCCTCCGGCCAGCTCGACTTCAGGAGCGCAGGCTGGGTAGCAGTTGAGCTTGCGGCCCTTCAGGATTCCCGCCGCGGCAAGAAGCTGCGCGCCGTGGCATAGGGCGGCGATGGGCTTGCCGGCTTTGTCGAAGTGACGCACGATATCAAGCACCTTCTCATTGAGGCGAAGATACTCGGGCGCGCGTCCGCCGGGAACCACGAGCGCATCGTAGTCGGCAGCATTGATGCTATCGAACGTGGCGTTCAGGGTGAAGTTGTGACCACGCTTCTCGGAGTAAGTCTGGTCGCCTTCAAAGTCGTGGATGGCGGTACGGACCTGTTCGCCTTTCTTTTTACCCGGGCAAACAGCGTCCACGGTGTGGCCCACCATTTGCAGGGCCTGAAACGGAACCATGATTTCGTAGTCCTCAACAAAATCGCCGGCCAGAAGCAAAAGTTTTGCGGATTTCATCGCATGCATCTCCAATCAGTTGAAGTTTGCCACGCCGACGGGGAGTTACGCCAGACTGAGCGGAGCCGACGTGGTGTTGATCGACAGTCCAATAGCTATTGGATGGCGTTTCGGGCGGGAGAATTCATCGATATTGCGCAGTTGAAGTGAGAACACACTCACACTGGAGACTGGGCAGATGGCATAAGATTTTGCCATGGACTCCCCGCGAGAACCGCTGGAGATATTGAATGCGCGCATTGTGGCATGTGAACGGTGCGAGCGGCTGCGCGAGCATTGCAAGCAGGTGGCCAGCGTGCGGCGCCGCGCGTATGCGGACTGGGAGTATTGGGGGCGGCCGGTGCCCTCGTTTGGCGATGCGCGGGCGCGGGTGCTGATTCTGGGCCTGGCACCGGGCGCGCACGGGTCGAATCGAACGGGAAGGCCGTTTACCGGCGACGGCTCAGGGGAATTTCTTTTTCCGGTGCTGCACGAAGCCGGCTTTGCTTCGCAGGAGCGCGGCGTCTCCCGTGACGATGGGATGAAGCTCAAGGGCATGTGGATCAACTCGGTGGTGCGATGCGCTCCGCCGGGCAATAAACCTACGCCCGAGGAGTTGCGCAACTGCGCGCCATGGCTTGATGAAGAGATGAAATTGCTCAAGGAACTTCGCGTGGTGGTGTGCCTGGGCCGGATTGCATTTGACGGGCTGTTGAACTGGGCACAGCGAGATGGGCAGATCGCGTCACGCGCGGAGTTCACGTTTGGCCACGGCGCGGAGTACACCCTGCCGAAGGGGCTGAGAATGATTACGAGCTATCACCCTTCGCTGCAAAACACGAATACCGGAAAGCTTACGAGGCCCATGTTTCTTGAGATATTCGAGAGAGCAAGGAACCTGGCTGGTTTGCGGCCGGCATGAATTGCGGGAAGAACGGCCGGAGATTGAGAGGATAAGGTGGACGAGTTTTCAAAACAGGTATGGAGGGAGTTGCTTCCGGAGGAGAAGGAGTTGTTTCCGCCGGCAGCGACACCACGGGATCACAGCGAGAAGGCGCTGGATCACTATTCGTCGCCGGTTTTGCTGGAGCGCGCCGCGTATCTGCGCAAGCTGGCAAAGCTGGGGGATGGCTCAGCGAGTGACACGCTGAAGGAGTATCCGCAACACAGCACGATGCTGTCGGTGCGCATCCGCAGCGGGATTGCCGAATTGCACGAGGACTTTGCCGATCTGTTTATCGTTCTGGAGGGGCGGGCGACGCTGGTGACAGGCGGGACGGTTGAGGACCCGAAGACGGTGGGGCCGGGGGAGATTCGCGGATCGCGTGTAATGGGCGGCTCGCGGCAGGAGTTGCGAGCCGGCGATGTGGCCCACGTGGCGGCCGGAACTCCGCACCAGATGCTGCTGGCCGGGGACAAAACGCTGACGTGCATGGTTGTAAAGATCCTGGAGAATCGGCAGGACTAGAGCATATTTCGATCTCAACGTTGACGTTTCGACCGCATTGAATATGGCATTATCTTGAGGAAAATGCCACTTTGCTGCGTGGCTTCCGCAAAGAGCAGGATCGAAGATGCTGTGGGCCTGTTCTTCATGCTCCATGGTGATAGACGTCCCAGCCCAGATAGTTACCTAGCGCCTCGGCTACGCTTGATGCGCATTGCAAGCCGGTCATGGCCGCGTGGTGTTCAAAACCCTGCTTGCAGATGTATTGCATGAGGGTTCTCAGTTGCGGAATCTTTACAACCGCCTTTTGGACTACAAAGAAAATGACGGGCTCTTCGCC
>VFSW01002766.1_pt1 | contig 26425 bp, 25 predicted proteins | sample 5358111 | NCBI WGS metagenome assembly VFSW01 (sample SAMN11554181, study PRJNA540505) | mine drainage metagenome | isolation source: sediment from site ElyBrook_90M | place: USA: Ely Copper Mine, Vershire, VT | collected 2017 | reverse complement strand
GTTTGAGCAGGGAGCCTAGATAGAAGTAGTCGCCGACCACGCCACCGATGATGAGGACCACGACGAGCCCTAGGGCGATCGCGCTACGGACGATCACCTTGTGTCGCCGGCTTCTGGGGTTTCTGCGTCGACGGCGAGATTTGTGCACGACGCCGTTCTTCTCGTCGATGGCCTTGCCGAGATCTTCCAGTCGATGAGAGTTGGCCAGACCCGACGCCCTCATCCCAGCGTTGTGGGAATGGCGCTCTGAATCGTTCGAGAACCCCGCGGGCATTCCGAAATTCTAACTTTCAATCGTGGCGTCGGCGGCAATTGGTTTGATGATGGACCACGGCTCGGTAGGAACGTGAGTGCGGAAGAAGTGACCACGCGGACCTCGCGGAGCACGCGGACAAATTCATGGTTTCGTCGGAGTGCGCTCACCCCTGCTCACCCCTGCTCACCCCTGCTAACCCCTTCAACCTTTCGCGCAAGGATCGGGCTTTATCGAGGGTTCGCGATGGTCAGGATAAGTTTCGTACCCGGCGATGCGGGCGTCTCCCGAGAGTTTCGGTGACGGTGGTCTCGTCAGGGAGAGAATTCTCCAATCTCGTTTCTTGTGACGTTCCGTCGTCAGGCGGAAGTCACCACCTGGGAGAATGCACGCTTCACTCCCCTCTTGTTCACTGGCCCTTAGCGTCAGTGAATCTTCGTGGCGGGTTCCGTGGCGTCGGAGTGTAGTTGGCGAGGTCCACGGGGCCTCTCAGGGTAATCCCCCATAGATTGAGCATCATTTCGCTCGTAGTCTTGGCGCAGGATGACGGGGCCGGATCAGGAGGCATTGTGACTAACGTCTTGGACCAGGACAACATCGCGGAGGCGTCACCGGGCCAGTGGGCGATCGAGACCCACGATCTGACGAAACGTTTCGGTGATCGGGTGGCGGTCGACAGCGTCGATCTGTTGGTCCCGCGGGGATGCGCGTTTGGCTACCTCGGGCCGAACGGCGCCGGCAAGACGACGTTGATACGAGTTCTCTTGGGATTGACCCGGGCCAACGCCGGCACGATGACGATGCTCGGATACCCCGTGCCGAAACATCGTGACATCGCTCTCGCGCGGGTGGGGGCGATCGTCGACGAGCCGCGTTTCCATGGTCACTTGACCGGACGACAGAACCTACAGATCCTGGCCGCTGCTCGCGAGCCGGCCGCCGCTACGCGCATCGAGGCAGCACTTGAACGGGTCGGAATGAGCCAACGCGCGAATGACAAAGTGGCGAAGTATTCCATGGGTATGCGCCAACGCCTCGGCGTCGCAGCGTGTCTGCTCGGTGATCCGCACCTCTTGATACTGGATGAGCCAATGAACGGTCTTGATCCGGCCGGGATGGCGGACATGCGCGAGATGATTCGGTCGCTGGTCGCAGAAGGGCGCACGGTGGTCCTTTCCTCGCACCTCCTCGACGAGATCGAGAGAACTTGCGATGCGGTCGCCATCGTCGACCAGGGCCGTATTATCCGCCAGGGACCGATCAATGAACTCCTCGCCGGCTCCAGTCTCGAGGTTGAGGTCGACTGTGATACTCCCGACTCCGCTCGGTCCCTGTTGGCGCGTACTTCATTCGACACCCGGATCACGGTGGTGGACGAGGGGATCCACGTCAGCTTGCCCGCCGGTACGTCACGCGACGTGGTGGCGGAGATCAACCGCGTTCTCGTCTCCGGTGGCGTTTCGGTCTATCGGCTCCAGGAAAACCGTGCGTCCCTGGAGTCGTGGTTCCTCGAAGTGACGAGTCGACTAGGAGACACCGAATGAGCGTTCCCACCGTCAATGAAGAACTCTTTCCTAGGCTGATCGCCTTTCCCGACGATCACCGTGGTCGGCCCCTTCCCACGTGGGCAATGATCAGGACCCGCATCATGGAATTGCGCAAGCGTCGCGGCCTCATGGTGGCGCTGGTAGCGGTGAACATGGGAATTCCCGTGTTGTATTTGTCGATCCGACTCATCACGCACGCAGTGGCGCCGAAGTCCTACGGACCAGCCGGTGGCTACGACAGTTTCTCCAACCTGGTTGCGGGCGTCATGTTCATCTTCGGTTTCATCGTGGCCGCCACGCTTGGTTGCACTGCGGGCTCGGTCGATTTGAGCGAAGGGGTCTTTCGCCACTCGGTGGTCACGGGCCGTTCGCGCATCGCCCTCTACCTAGCCCGGATCCCCGCCGGACTCGCCATAGTCGTACCGATCGTGGCCGCCGGCTTCGTGATCGTGTGCGCGGTCTGCGTCTTCGCCGCACCGACGAGACTGAATTTTCAGGGAGTCTCCGTGCCCGCGGGGTTGGACCGCGCGCAGTTGGTCGCGTGGGCACAACAGAATTCTCAAACAGTGGATTGCCAGTTCTCGTACAGTGGTCCGATGACCTTTTTCCCGACCTGCGGTTCACAGGGCCCGACTGGAGCGGTGATGATCACCAAGGGCGGGAAGACGATGCACCAGGCCACGCCGGCGCAGATGAAGGCGCTGGCCGCCGAGGTGGCCAATCAGAACTACCTGAGTTATTCCCAGACGTTCCTGTCGCCCCCCGTCAAACTCATGATCCAATCCGGACTGTGGCTGGAACTCGAGACGATTATCGGCTTCGTCGTGGGTCTGGGACTGGGTTCCCTCATGGGCTCTCGCACGGTCCCCACTGTGTTGATGATCATTCTCGAGATCGTCCTCACTCCGATACTCTCGGTGGCGCGCATTCCGCACCTGATCAATTTCCAGCGTGGCGTCGTGGGACTGGCCACGGCGCACCTCGAACCAACGGGTCTACCCTCCGTCTTTGGCGGACATGGTCCCGGGGCCACTGGCATCATCCCGGAATCGACCGTCCTGGCCGTTCTCGTCATCATTGGGTGGCTGGTGGTCTGGACGATGCTCGGGATGTGGCGAATGGCTACCCGCGACGTGTGACCGCGCGGCAGCCTCAGGGGCAGAGCGCAATCTCGAGGAGCGAACGAGGCTCGATGACCCGGACTTAGATCCGCCGACAATCACGCCACGTTACCCCTACTGCATCACCGCGAAAGTGGCACCGGCGGGGTCGGTGATGACCGCCATCCTTCCGTACGGTGTGTCGTCCGGTCCCATGACGATGCTCGCTCCGTGGACCCGCGCGGCGGCGACCGCGTCGTCGCAGCTGGCGACACCGAAGTAGATCAACCACCGCGAAGGCGCATCGTCACCGTCGTGCGAGGTGTCATTGATCCCGGCGAACGGAGCGTCGCCGTCGTTCGCCACCGCGTAGCGGAAGTCGTCGGAGTCGTTTATCATCGACGTCGACCACCCAAATGTACCCTCGAAGAATCTTTTGGCGGCGGAGAAATCTGGCGTGTGGAGTTCGAACCAGCGAGCCGCGCCCGGTTCGTCAATCGCCCCGAAACCCGTGAAGTCGCGGGGCTGCCACACGCCGGCTGCGGCGCCGCTCGGGTCAACGAAGACTCCCATAACTCCGAGTGTCCCCACCTCCATTGCGCCGCTGACTATTGTGCCGTCGCCGGCCCCAACGGCGTCAAGACTGGCGGCCGCATCCTCCACCGCGAGGTACGCAGTCCAGGACGACGGCATTTGCCCGCCAGTGGTGTCGGGCATGCCGCCGGCCGCGGGCAGGTCGTCACGGAAGAACATGAAGTAGCCACCAAAACTCGGATCGCCGTCTCGGGCTTCCCATCCGAGCACCGCGGGGTAGAAGCGCCGTGCCATCTCGACGTCAGTCGTCATCAGGTCGGCCCAGCAGAATTGCGAGAAGGGGGTCGAGGAGCGTCGTGTCATGGGAACCGTCCTTGGTCTAGGGATTGTCGTATTTACGCGAAGCATATTCAACTGGGCTCACTCAATGAAAAATATTTGTGCGGGCGCGCCACATCGGTCACGTGAGTGCTGACCAGAGGGGCAGGCTACGGCCACGAGGTGCCGTCTCGACCGGTCCGTCAGTACCGGGAGTGTCGAAGCGGCGCCCCTTTCGCCAAGGCGTCACCGCACATCCACGTCTGACGGACGTGACTAATCTCGCGATGCTCCACGCCGCCCGCTCCCTCGATTCTTCATGACCGATGCTGACCAGCAGAGTTGCGAGGACGTGGAGACCAAGGATTTCCTGTCTTCGTTTATCGACCGTCCAAACGGCACGTAGAAAACGGACCTTTGGCCCTTTCGAGAGACCGATACACCGCCTTGACTTGGACAAATGGTTCGTCGTCGATTAGGGGGTCACGGTGGATGAAGCCTGGGTGGACACGAGTAGCGCCGTGGAGATTGCACCACGCGTGTGGTGGGTCTCAGCGATGTTGTCGAACGACAACTTTCAATGCCACACGTATCTGATTGAACAAGGTGATCGGTCGGTCGTGATCGATCCGGGCTCCGCCCTCATTGACGACGAGATCGTGAGAAAGATCGACGACGTCGTCGGACTGGAGAACGTGCGCTGGCTGGTGTGCTCGCATGCGGACCCTGATATTCTCGGCGCCCTGCCCAAGATGATTGCGGCGGGCCTGCACCCGGAGGCGCGCATCGTGACCCACTGGCGCGACGAGGCGCTCATGGTTCACAGCGGACTGCCACTCCCGTACTGGCGTATCGAGGAGCACGATTGGCAATTGGAACTTGAGTACCGCACCCTACAATTCGTGTTCACCCCCTACTTGCATTTCGCTGGAGCGTTCGGAACCTTCGATCCAGCGACCGGGACACTGTTCTCTTCGGACCTGTTCGGCGGATTCACCGATGATCACTCTCTTTTTGCCTCCAACGTGGAGTACTTCGACGCCATGCGGGCGTTCCACGAACATTACATGCCCAATCGTGAAATCCTCGACCACGTTCTTCAAGAACTGCGCAAGCTCCCTATTCACCAGATCGCGCCACAACACGGACAGATCATCCCCGAGCAACTCATTGAGCCAATCATGGGATTGCTCGAGAAGTTGGAATGTGGGATATACCTCCTCGCCCGGGAGGACCCGGGGTTGGCTTTTCTCCTCGCGGCGAGCGAAACATTGCACCGCGTGAAGGACACCCTCGTGAAGGAACAGCACTTCTCGATTGTCGCGACGTACTTGGCGGGATTAGCGAAGTTGTCCTTGGGGGCCGACTACCTGGAATTCTGGTCCACTGCCGATGACGTCACGTACCAATTCGATCAGAGCGACGGGTACACCGGCCACGTCGCGGTGGTGCCACGAGATATTGACGAGGCCATTAGAGGTCGTGCGCCATCACCACAGAAGGTCGTCGTATTTCCTCTGCACTCCACCGGTGCCAGCCACCCCAATGGCGCCATGGTGATGGGATTCAGTGCGCCGCACGAATTTGACGAGGCGACGACGGAAATCCTCTCGCAGATTGTCAGTCTGGTCGAGGTGGGTCTGGAACGAGAAGCGCACTTTCGCTCCATGGTGATGGAACGAACCTCCTGGCAGGTGAAGGCCGTGCACGATTCACTTACCGGGCTGTTGAACCGAACTTCGCTGGAGGACTCGCTACGCCGACTCGTGACGCTGGACAATCTCGACGATGTCCCACACCTAGCGGCACTGATGGTCGACATCGACTTCTTCAAGCGGGTGAACGATACCCTGGGTCACTTAGCCGGTGATCGGGTCCTTGAACTCGTGGCGAAGACCATCACCGCCAGCATTCGAACCAACGACTTGGCCTTTCGTTACGGCGGAGAGGAGTTCCTGGTTCTGCTCTCACAAGTTGAAGAGACTGCTGCGGTGGAGGCGGCCGAAAGGATTCGTACGAAGCTTCACGCGGCGAAGGGGGACGGACCCGAAGTCAAAGTGAGCATCGGTGTCGCCATGCGCACCCCGGGTGAAGACGCAGTTTCAATGGTGGAACGAGCCGATCACGCGTTGTATCGGGCCAAGTCCAACGGTAGAGACCAGGTCTGCGTTGGATGACGTTGCTTCGCGAGTTGAGGTTCCACGGTACTCAACCCCGGAAAGCACGATACAAATCAATTGAGGAGTGCTGCCACCGACTCCGCCGACATTGGACGCGCGAGGAGGAAACCTTGGCCCTGATCGCAATCCAGTCCGGCGAGCGTAGTGAGTTGCCGATCAGTCTCGACGCCCTCGCCGACGACGGACATGCCGAGCGCGTGGGACATGGCTGTCACCGCGGCCACTATCTCGCGGTCGCGGTCACTCCTGCCAATGTGCTCCACGAAACTTCGATCGATCTTCACGATATCGACCTTCATCCTCTGAAGATGGGCCAATGATGAATATCCCGTGCCGAAGTCATCCAGGGCCAGGCGTACGCCGAGCGCCGAGAGCCCTGCCAGCGCCTCTTGAATCTCATTCCACTCACCCACGAGAGATGTCTCGGTGATCTCCAGGCAAAGTTGTCGTGGTTCGAGCGCGAAGCGCTTGATCGCCCCCCTGACGAGGTCCACGTATTTGGAATCCGAGAGTTCGCGCCCCGATACGTTCACCGCGACGGTGAAGTCACTCGGCCAATTCTTGCGTTGAGTCCACTCGGCGAGTTGGCGACACGCTTCGTTCAAGACGAATGAGTCAATCTTCCCGATGAGACCGTGCTGCTCAGCGAAAGTGATGAATTCGTCGGGTAGGACGATTCCTCGCTCCGGGTGGCGCCAGCGAACCAGTGCCTCGACACCCACCAGCGTTTGGTCCTCGAGGGAGAAGAGCGGTTGGTAGAGCAAGAAGAGTTCGTCGTGGTCGATGGCGTGGTTCAGCTCGACGCTGAGAAGGTTCGCCCTCGAAGTTAAATGGTGCGACGGATCGAAAACGTGTTGGCAGTCGTGCCCGTTCGCCTTGGCCTCATACATGGCCTCGTCCGCAGCTCGGATCAGATCCTCGGGAACCGCGTGGGGGTCGCTGGCGACCACGAAGCCGACGCTGCAGGTAACGCTGAGGTTGCGTCCCTCCTGGAGGTGTTCTGCGCGTACCCCTTTGACGATTCGTTCAGCTATCAACGTCACGTCGTCGTCCTCGTGTAGAGAAACACACAGAACGATGAATTCGTCGCCTCCAATACGAGCCACTGTGTCGACCCGCCGTGATGATCGCGAGAGTCGTCGACCCACCTCGCCGAGAACCTGATCACCCGCGTCGTGTCCGAACGTGTCATTGATGTCCTTGAAATGGTCCACGTCGACGAAGAAAACTGCAATGCGCCCCGGCAGGCGCTCCATCGCGGTCAGGGCCTGTTGGAGTCGATCCATCAGCGAGATTCGATTGGACAGTCCCGTCACCGGGTCATGGAGTACTTGGTAGGCGAGCTTCTCCTCCGCCATGATCTGCGCGGTGACGTCACGAGTGATGCCGAAGGTACCGATGACCAATCCATTCTCGTCGCGGAGTGGCATCTTGCTCGTCGATACCCAATTGTCGTCTCGGTCCAGAAAAGTCTCGCGCTCCAACTTGCCGACGATTGGCTCGCCGCTGCGAATGATTTCTTGCTCATCGCGAAAGGCGGCGGTGGCGTGCTCCTCGCTGTAGAAATCGAAGTCCGTCTTGCCGATGAGCTCGTCCACGGTGTGGCCAGTGGTCGCCGTGGCGTTGCAACCCTCGCTGACTAACAGGAATCGACTGTCGAGGTCCTTGAAATACATGCGAACCTCGGGACTGGCTAGAAGATTGTTCATGCAAATGATCTTGAGATCACGTAATTCCTGCTCGTTCTCAACATCCGATCGCTTTGAGTTCATCCTCACCCCTCTTGGCCTGATTCTACGCATCATTCAGCTGGTGGCCCTTGTTGGCGCGCATTCATCACGAACCCCTCGTGATCCGGTGGTCACGATGGTGGTGGGACCCGGGAAAGCGCGCAGTCGCGTGCGATACGTAACCAGTCTTCCTTCGACGGCGACTCCACGACGTTGCCACTGCCGAGGAACATGCGACGAGCCCACCGACGTCGTACCATGCGACGTCGCCACTCGCGGGGAGAAGATTATTTTTGACGACGAGTCGCGTAGTGAGGTCGTACCTGGGGCCAACACTTGGCCTACTTCTCACGACCCCTACTGGGGCGGTGCAAGAAAATCGACTGCGGGGTTTCGGTGCGAGAGCGGACCCGTCGCGGCGTCGCGGAGCAATCCTTCGACCTCTTCGGGGGGGACCGCGGGCGACCAAAGGAAACCTTGCCCCAGCTCGCATTTGATTCCCAGCAGGTGCCTGAACTGTTCAGGAGTCTCGATCCCTTCGGCCAGCATGGTCACTTTGAGTTTGTGTCCGAGAGACACAATCGCGTCCAGCAGGGTGATGCTCCTTCGCTCGACGGCGGAGGAACTGAGGAACGACTGGTCGATCTTGATTATCTTCGGTTGAAGTTTCGCGAGGTACGACAGCGAGGAGAAGCCCGTTCCGAAATCATCAAGCGCGAGTTCGACTCCTAGACGTTTGAGTTGCTCGACGACGCTCATCGTTTCCGTCAAGTTTTGCAGGGTCACACTCTCGGTGATCTCGATGATGAGGCGCGTCGGGGTGAGACCAGATCGACTCAGGAGCCCCTCGACAACGGTCGCGAGGTGCGGATCATGGAACTGCCGGGCTGACAGGTTCACCGTGACGAAAGGCTGCGCAGAGCCGACGGTGTCGGCGTTCCAAGTAGTGGCCTCAGCGATGGCGTGTTCAAGCGCGAAGTAGCCGAGCTCCAGGATGAGCTCGCTCTGTTCGGCGATGGGTATGAAGACGCCTGGCGAGATCATTCCGCGCTCCGGATGGTGCCAACGCATCAGCGCCTCGAAACCCACAATCCTCGATTTTGCCAACTCAATGATCGGCTGGAAGTGTATGGAGAGCTGGCAGGACCGGAACGCATTACGAAGTTCCTGAGTCAGGGAGAATCGAGTCGCCACGCTTTGATGCATCGCGGCGGTGAACACGACGTAATGCCCTTTACCTTCGCGCTTCGCCTCGTAGAGTGCCACGTCGGCGTCTTGAATGTATTCAGTCGGCATAGCTCGAATGACGTCGGAGAGGACGATGCCGATGCTGGCGCGTTGTTCGATGCGGTGCCCCTCGATTTCGAATGGGATGGATAGCGCGTCCAGGAGGCGATGGGCCACTCCTTCGGCGTCGTCGATCCCACTGACCGTCTCGGCGAGATAGAGGAATTCGTCGCCGCCGAATCGACAGAGCGAATCAGAGACACGAGTGACCGACTCTAGGCGTCGTGCGACGGCGACGAGCAATTGATCTCCAACGACATGCCCGAGAGAATCGTTGACCCCCTTGAAATCGTCGAGATCGAGCAGCAAGACCGCGCACAGGCCATCTCCTCGCGCGACTCTGGCGTGCACTTGTTCGAGGCGATTAACGAACAGCACACGATTGGCGAGGCCCGTCAGGGAGTCGTGGAGCGCGCGATGGGAGAGCTCATTGGTCAAGTTCCGTTCGTCGGTGATGTCGCGCTCGGAGACGATGAAATAGAGCGCGTTGCCACGGGAGTCGCGAGCCAGCGACCTCAGCACTTCCACGGTGATCACTCGTCCGTCTTTGCGCACGTAGCGCTTGACGTAACGAGTTCGATCCTCGCCTCCAGATAGGACTTGATCGTACGACTTCTCTGAGATTCCAAGGTCCTCCGGGTGGGTAATTTTGACGGAGGTCGCGCCCAGAAGTTCCTCTCGGCTATAGCCGGTCATCGTGCAGAACGCATCGTTCGCGGCGATCATCTGGTCGTCCAGATCGGCGAAGACCATGGGCGCCATGTTGTCTTCGAATGCGAGGCGAGATCTCTCTTCGAGCAGAGCCAATTCGCTCAGACTGTGGCTAATCTGCGTGGTCTGCAGGTTCAGTCGATTTATTAGCCACCACAGTCGAAGACCGATGAGCGTGAAGATCGCGAGGCAGAGGAGAGATAGAGGTAGGACGTCGACCGACACGTGTAGAGCCGACGTGAATGCGAGAATCAATGGTGGGACGAATCCTCCCAGAATCATCACTGGGAAATGTGCCGTGTGACGACCTTCTCCAGTCGGTGGACCGGCTTCGGGTTCGATGTCGGTATCTTGTTTCGCGACCGAAGGATGGAGGGACGCCGCCGCGACCAACGTGTATTGCAAGAGGAAGAAGGCGTCGACGAAACTGCCATTGGTGTAACTGTTGTGCAGCGTGAGCAAATCGAAGATGAAGTCACCCACGAACACCGTGATGATCGCTGCGGCAATGAGACGTTGAAAGAAGTCTCGCGACTTACCGTGGACTAGGGCTCGGAAGATGATGAAGGCGAGAGCGCCATCCATTACGGGGTACGCGAGGTTGACGAGCATCCCAAAAGTCGACATCGTTGCGTCGTGAATGTACGAGGTCATCAGCAGTTGCCACGACACGGCGAGAATCCCGAGCGCGATGATGGCCGCGTCGACGTTGTCTTCTTTGAAATAGGGGTGTTTGGCGTTGCGCGTCAAGCGAAGTACCGCGGCGAAGAGTAATGGGTACCCCGCCAGATAGAAGGCGTCCGCGGCCGACGGGAATGGAATGTGATGGTCGACAACCTGCAAATAGGTCGTAACGTCGTCACCGACCGTAGAGCAGGCCATGGCGCCAGCGCAAAAGATCCAACCGAGACGCTATCTGGGATGGTGGAGAACGATGCCAATGACGATGCAAGCGACGGCGGCTTTGCCCAACAACGAGTAGATGATGTACTGACTTGTGGTGTCGGGAAAGGCGAAATACGCCACGATAGTGACCGAACCGCCGATCAATGCCCAGCGCCACGCGTTTGTTCTTAAGTCGACCATACAACGCCAATCCAAAGCTCCGAATCCAAGGAACTCGATGTCACCAAGACTACGCAGTTTTGGTTACGGTAATCGTCACGCCATCGATTCACCTTGAGTGTGGGCGGCGAGACAATGGACTTAGACCGTGGTCTCTCGGTGTCTCGCTGATGATTCATGTGTGAACACCACCATACGGAACGACAAGGATCCTGGAAGGATCGAGGCAGTACCGACGGTGCGCGATGGTGCCACATATTCGCCACGCTTCGGAATACGATGAGCCGTGCGCAGTCTCTGGAGTTCAGTTCGTCGGCCACGCGCGGCCCGCGTCCAAGCAAAGCGAATTTGGCGACGCCGCGTTGACCCTTCGCGCATGACCATCCAGCATCACCGGTCTCACCTCACTGCTGGACCGCCAGCTACTCATTCACGGTCGAGCCTGACGTTGGAGGAAATCGGGGAGTCGCCTCCCGTTCGTGAGATTACGCGGCCACTGCTGCGCTGAAGTTATCCGGAGCGGAGCGATCGACGCAAGATACCCAACTTCTCGTCGGTCGCTTCGGTCCGGAGGACTGCAAGAAGACCCGTGGGGATCGCCCGATTGTTCAGGAGAATGACGCGAGACCCGTTTCGTAGGCGATGACCACAAGCTGCGCTCGGTCTCGAGCTCCAAGTTTGGAGAGGATTCGGCTCACGTGGGTCTTGGCGGTTGCGGCACTCATGTGAAGATCTTCGGCGATCTCGGAATTGGATCGTCCACGAGCGATTTCGACGAGAACCTCTCGTTCGCGAGGTGTAAGTATGTCGAGCTTCTTGGAGTCTGCGATCGGCGAGACGGCGCGACTCGCAAATTCGCCAATGAGTGTTCGCGTGACACTGGGCGCCAACAATGCGTCGCCGCCGGCGATGACTCTGATGGCGTCGAGTAGGACTTCGGGGGGCGAGTCTTTCAGCAAGAAACCGCTGGCGCCCGCTCGCAGAGCTCCGTAGACGTATTCGTCCAAGTCAAACGTTGTCACGATCAAAATCCGAGTGTTTGCTGCTCGGGGATCGGAAAGAATCTGTCGAGTCGCTTCAATGCCATTGAGGTCGGGCATGCGAATGTCCATGAGGACGACGTCGGGCCGGGTCCGGTGCGCGAGAACAACGGCTTCGAGGCCATTCGCTGCTTCGCCGACGACCCTAAGATCCTTGGTGGAGTCCACGAGGAAGCAGAAACCAGCGCGCACCAAGTTCTGGTCATCGACGACGAGGACGCTGATCATTTCAACCCGAGACTTTCCAACGCGAATCGGGCTCTCACGACAAAGCCTCCTTCAGGGCGAGGGGCCGCCAGGAATTCGCCGTCGAAGAGCGCCACTCGCTCTCTCATTCCCACGATTCCGTGGTGCACAATGTATTCGTCGGCGATCACTGGATACGCGGGTAATCCGCCGCCGCCGTCATCGACCACCTCTACCACGAGGGCGTCGGGCTCGTCTCGCAAGTCGACCACGACCGAAGCCTGGCCGGCGTGCTTGACCACGTTGGTGAGTGCTTCTTGAACAATGCGGTAGATCGTCAGGTTCAAGGCGGGCGACAAACTCTCGGTGAGGACACTTCGCACCTTCAGTTCGACCTCAATACCAGCGGTACGGACTTGATCAACTAGGGGATCGAGGGAGCCTACGCCCGGGGCGGGGACCAGCGAAGCGGGCTGCTTGTCATCTTGTCGAAGAACCCCGAGCATCCGACGCAACTCGATGAGAGCATTGCGACTAGTAACTTCTACAGCGGCCAGCGCCTTCTTGGCCTGGGTGGGGTGTTCGTCGATGACGTGGCGTCCTACTCCGGACTGAACCGCGATGACGCTCAGGCTATGCGCGACGACGTCGTGCAGTTCACGCGCGATAAGCAGACGCTCCTCCGCCACCGAACGTTGAGAACGTTCGAGGATCTCGCGTTGGCGCTGCTGCGCTTGCTCGGCTAGCCCGTCGAGGTACGCCCGGCGAACGCGCACGCTGTCACCGACGAACCAGGCCGCTATTCCGACCACCAAAGCTGTGGCGTTGAAATCGCTCTTCGCGCGGCTCAAGGTCACCCAAAGATTCGAGACCAGCACGATCGAGCACACGCCGACGAGCGCTCCGATGGTGCGACGTCGCTCGAAGTGCGACGCCACTTCGTACATGGGGAAGGCGATGAACGGCTCGGCGGACGATGCTTGGTGGATGAGGACGGCGACGAGGGCGGCTGCGGTCAGCACGCCGAGGCTCACTACGGGCCATCGGCGTCGCACGACGATCCCCAGCGCGGCACTGGACCAGATGGCGATCGAGGGAACGCCGTGGTGTTGCAACGAAGTACCTGTAAAGTCACGCAGCAACGACAGTGCCACCAACAACACGGCAAGGGCGTAGTCAACTAGTTGGAGCTGATGAGCCGTAATGCGACGAAGAAGAGGTTGTTGCAGCCCCCGGTTCGAAGAATCCGCTTGCGTCACCTGTTTGACGCTACTCAAGCACGGATCAACTTGCGTCGCCCGTCGGGTGGCGTCCGCCTACTCCAGAAGTTGTACAAAGAGCGCTCGATAATCGAGTTCTCTGCACCCCCGGGCGTACGTGAAGAAGAGTCGCTGGGGCGACGACACGCGACGCCGTGGTGGCCACACTCGGTGGTATCGAGTTGTTCGAGTGCGAGAAGGGACTGAGTGGTGATTGAAGCGAAGGGTCTGACCAAGCGGTACGGTGACAAACTCGCCGTCGATCAACTTAGTTTCGATGTGCGACCTGGTACCGTCACTGGATTCCTAGGTCCCAACGGATCGGGAAAATCTACGACGATGCGAATGATCATGGGCCTCGATTATGCCGACGCCGGTGATGCCCGCGTCAATGGACATCAGTACCACGACCTGAGATGGCCGCTGCGTGAAGTGGGCGCGCTACTCGAGGCTCGCGCCATTCACCCGGGGCGCAGCGCTCGCAAGCATCTTCTGATGATGGCCGCGGCCAATCGCATCGCGCGGCGTCGGGTCGACGAGGTGCTCGACGTCGTCGGACTTTCGGACGTCGCGAACCAGCGAGTCGGGAAGTTCTCTCTCGGCATGGGGCAGCGCCTCGGCATCGCCGCCGCGTTGCTCGGTGACCCGGGGATCGTGCTCTTCGACGAGCCGATCAACGGCCTTGACCCGGACGGCATACGGTGGGTTCGTATGCTCCTCAAGAGCCTGTCCCAGGAGGGTCGCACGGTCTTCGTCTCGAGTCACCTCATGAGCGAGATGGCCCTAACGGCCGACGAAGTGGTCATCATCGGCAAGGGTCGCCTTATCGTGCAAGTTTCTATCCACGAATTGCTCGCCCAGAGTTCGCGGCGATCGGTTCGCGTCAGTTCGCCCGATCTCGCGTTGCTACGCAGTGCCCTCGATGGTGTTGGCGCAACAACAAGTGTCGAGGACGATGGTTCCCTGACGGTGCGCGGCAAAGACCATAAAGAGATTGGCGCGCTGGCGGCGCAGCATTCGATCGTGCTCTACGAGTTGACGCCCCAGAGTGAGTCTTTGGAGGAGGCGTTTATGGAGTTGACGGAGAGCAGTGTTGAATACCTCGGTTCGCCTTCCGTAGGGATCGAGCGACGTAGGGAGAACGAGCGATGACCAGTACCCAAGCAGCGCTCAACTACGAGAAGCCCACGCCGGAAGGTCGTTACTCGCTCTGGGACCTCGTGCGTTCGGAGTGGTGGAAACTCTCGAGCGTACGTTCGACCTTCTGGACCCTGGGCCTCACGGTGATCGTCGGACTGGGCGTCAGCGCGATCGCGAGCTCCGTCACACGCTCGCACTGGTCTTCGCAAAGTGCCGGTAGTCGAGCGAGCTTTGATCCCACGAGTCTGAGTCTCTCCGGAGTGTTCATCGCTCAACTGATTATCGGCGTCCTCGGGGTCATGGTGATGAGCGGCGAATACGGAACGGGGACCATTCGAGCAACGTTGTCGGCTGCTCCACGGCGTCCCCTGGTCCTGCTGGCCAAGGTCGTAGTGTTTGGCGTCGTGGCGTTGGTGGTCGCACTCGTCACCTCGTTCCTCGCGTTCTATATTGGACAAGCACTCTTGACGGCACCCGCCGTGCACGCCACGCTGTCCACTCCGGGGGCTCTGCGCGAAGTCGTCGGTACCGGACTCTTCATCGGACTCATTGGCATTCTTTCGCTGGGTCTCGCTACCATCATTCGACACACCGCCGCCGCGATCAGCGCCTTCGTCGCCATCTTGTTGGTGGTGCCCAATGTGCTGCGAGCACTTCCCAACTCGATCTACAGCGAGATGATCCGCTACTTTCCCTCGCGAATCGGTGCTGCGTTCTTATCCAGCAACCAAGGACCGCCAAGAAGTGCATTCTCGCCGTGGAACGGTCTCATGGTGATGGCGGCATACACGCTTGTCCTTCTCATCCTCGGCGCCGTGGCGTTGGTTCGGCGTGACGCGTAGTTGAAGAAGGTGAGCGGGCAGTGGCCAGATATCGAGGGGCGATGAGTGATGGGCACGAGAGGGCTTTAATTGTCTGGCGCGAGACGTGTGGCGGGAAGTGAGGTCACCGACGTGAGTCTCACAACGAGCCATAGGGTCCTCCCGGGATTCTGCAGTCAGGTCGTGATCTCACGCCCCTTGTACGTACGCGGACATCGCGTGCCGAGGGAGTCCCGAGCCGCCGACGATTCCCCATGCGACGCGCGAGTGGAGATGCACGGTGGCTCCACCGTTCGTCGCCAATTCAGGTTCAAACGGTGAGCATCATCCTCATCACCCTCGCCGCCCTTCTCGTCGGGGGCCTACCGCTGTTCTGCATTATCGATGCGGCGAAGCGGTCGTCGGACGCATTCCGCTTGATCGACAGCAATAAGGGTCTCTGGATCGTACTTCCTCTGGTCTTTCCCTTTTTGGGTGCCGCAGCGTACTTGGTCGCCGTTCGTCCCAGATTTGACCATCTTCAACGGTGTGACCCATGAGTCGTCAATTCCCCGACTATTCGCCGGAACTGCTGGACTTTCGATGAGGGGGAGCGAAGGACGGTCGCGCACGCGTTGACTCACGAGGCGATTGGCGCCGACGTTCGCCGGGGAACTTGCGCGTTCTTGATCGCTGCAGTGTCCGTCGGGTCGAACATATCGCACCGTACTGTGGAGTTCCCGGCGGAAGCAGGTAATCATTCCCTGCCGATTCGCGAAAAGCGTGATTCGAGTGGCATCGATATCTCGGACGTGGCGGACCGCCGCGACATCGCCAACCGACGCACCGCGAAGTGGTCATCGCCGCTCCGCTTCCGGCTGTTCGCGCTCTTGTGCCGGGGACCGTGCTTCGACGTGAATCGAAGCGACGCACTTCCGTGGGTGCGCCCCGTGCGTCGGGTCGTCCAAGTCGATGTGCCAACGGCGCAACAGCCGAATGGTCAGGTGGGGTCGCAACGAGCACCGATGAAAGGAATGGATGCGGAATGACCGCGACTCTGGCTATACGGCGAGAAGGACTCGAGATCGAACTGCGACGCGGTACGTTTCACGTGATCCTCGACGACCTTGAGGTCGGTTCGAACGAATGGCAATATGTCGCACGGTGGCCGAATGAAGCGGGGCAGCTCACGCTACAAGTGAAGTTTGGCCGTTACGCCAGCCAACGGCGAACTTTTCGAGCGGTCGACGGTGCGAGAATGAATTCCCATTGTCATGGTGCGCGGATCTGGCCGCTTTACGTCGTGTCGATTGTCAAAGCCGACGTGGCTATTTCGCTGAGACCCGAGTGACGCCATCGGTTGATGAATAGGCGGATTGAGCCGCTCAGCGCGATGAGCGTAGCGAACATCTTCAATGGTGACGCAGATCTGGGAGACCGTCGAGGGCGGCGGTTGAGGTGGGGTGGACCCACCCGAGGTGTGGGGCGTGAGCGTGGAAGGCCGTCAGCTGTTTCCAACGTGCGGTACCACCGTTGGACAGAGCTCACTGCATCCATGTGAATTCTTCGCCTCAAGGTAATAGTGGTCAGCGACGTAGTCCGTGCAAGGAGAAGAGTTAGGGGCGTGTCTGTGGCACCGGAGCATCCAGACGAAGAAGGCCAGAATCTTTCAGCTCGGTCCAGATCGTGTCCGGCACGGGCACCTGGCTCAGGGCGACGTTACGTTGGATTTGCTCGCGTGAGCGAGCGCCCACGCACGCACTGACAACTGATGGATGCGCCAAGGGGAACGCCAGGGCGACGGCGGGCAGTGAAGCGCCATGGTGTTCGCAAATCTCAGAAATCCGCTGGGCCCGCGCCAGGAGTTCAATCGGGGCTTCGCCGTAATTGTACTTAGCGTCATTGCTCGGCGCATTACGCGAGAGCAACCCACTGTTGAAGACGCCAGCGGCCACGATACCGATCCCTCGATCGAGACAGACGGGCAGGAGGTCGTCGAGAGCAGTCTGCTCCAGGAGTGTGTAGCGACCGGCCAGCATAAAGACGTCCATATCGGTGTTGCGGGCGAGATCGGTCAACATCTGACTTTGGTTCATGCCTGCACCAATGGCTGATACCACTCCTTGTGATCTCAATTCCTCGAGCGCGGGATAAGCGCTGTCGATCACGTCGCGCCAGTGATCGTCCGGGTCATGAAGATACACGACGTCGATCGTGTCCACGCCGAGTCTTCCCAGGCTCTCCTCGAGCGAGCGGAGGATGCCATCGCGACTGAAGTCCCACACCCGTCGATGGGTTGCCGCGACGTCGAATCCTTCATCGTCGCGGTCATCCGATGGTTCGAGTTGCTCGAGGATTCTTCCAACCTTCGTTGAGAGTACGAACTCGCTTCGCGGGTACTGTGCGAGTGCCGCACCGAGGCGACGCTCGGAGAGTCCGAGCCCGTAGTGGGGCGCGGTATCAAAATATCTAATGCCACAATTCCACGCCGCTTCGACGGTGTCGTGCGCCTGTTCATCGGAGATCGCTTGGTAGAGATTACCGAGTTGAGCGCACCCGAGCGATAGTTCGGTCAGTTGCATCGGTGAACCAGATACGTGCCTTTTCGGCATCATCATTTCGATAGTCTCCCTCCCGTCCGACGGTGATGAATGCGGACTGATCATTTGTTGTAAATAAGACGGAGACGATCGACCGCGGCCCCCCTCCCATCATCGGCCCGCACCACGTATTTGGCCATTTCTGCTTGCCAAAGTTTGTCAACGGGGTGCTCAGCGAGACGAGCGACCGCTTCTTCGAAGTTCTCACATTCGATCGTATGGAATAACTCGACACCGTCGCGGAAGATCAAGTAACGCCGTATGCCGAACTCTCGTTGCGCGGCCAAGAGTTCGGGCCATACCTCGGCATGCGCCTTCTCATACGCCTCTTCCATGCCCGGCAGAAGCCGGGTACGCAGGCCTACAAATTCTGTCATTGTCGTGACTCCTCTTTCCTAGGACCGCTTGTTGCCCGTGTGATCCCCAACAGTCGCGCATCGAGGCAATGGAGAGAATGCGATGCGATGAGGGAGGATTGTGCTTCGGCGCTCGCACGTTGCCCACGGGTCCAATGTGGTTCGTGCCATCACCGACACCGGGCGCACGCTTCGATCGAGACCCCTCGCACGCGAACTCCTGGTCACCGGCATCACGTTGACACCTTCATTTTCTCCACCGTTCATCGGTCGGTGCCGCGCTCGACTCGACGTGCTCTGACTCGGACTGGGTATGAGGTATTTGCGCCGTACGGGAGCGCCGCAAAAGAATTCTTCCGTGGCATGTTCGGCGCTCAATCAGAATTCGATCGTGAATCTCGCAAGGACTGTTTGTACGTTTCCCAGGAGCCAATAATGTGATCCTCTACCGCTCGCGCGGCTCCCTCGGGATTATGCTTCTCAATCTCCTCGTAGATTCGCGCGTGGCCATGATGTGATCGCAAATTGTCTTGCAGCGTTCGGTGGGTGCGGCCGTAATAGGCGTTCGCCAGTGCGATGGGTTGCACGGTTCTCAAGATGGAGCGGGCGAGTAAGTGTCCGGAGTAGCGATTGATCAGATCGTGGTACGCGATGTCGGCTTCGGCGTAGCGGTTGGGGTCCTCCAGCAGGGATTCAAGATTCTCTAACCGGGAGTGCAATTCGCGGAGTTGGGTTTCGGAGATCGACACTGCCGCCCTACTCGCCATCTGACCTTCGAGAGCTGCGCGAACCTCGATCAGATCGTCATAAATGGTGAGGCTTCGGTCACTTCGGATATATGCCTCCAGGACTAGCGGATCGAGCAGGTTCCATTGGTCGAGGGATTGGACTGTCGTTCCTTGACCTTGCCGCGCTACTACCAAGCCCTTTTCCTCGAGGAGCTTGACTGACTCTCGAACCACCGATCGGCTGACTTTGAATTCTTGGCAAAGCACCGGCTCGGGCGGAAGAGAAAAGCCAGTAGAAAGACTTCCCGAGATGATCTGATCCATCAGAGAGGAGATCACGAGGTGGCTGAGGCGAGTTGGCCTGGATTGCATCGATTTCGGAAAGGTGACGTGCTCCTCGGGTGGCGAAGAACCGGAATCGTCGACGGTAGCCATTTTCAGTTTCCTTGTGGCGAGAATCGGTCGGATGGGGATATCTGATGAAGCGCTTTCCTGGTCCCGAAATTGGATGCGGAATCCATCACCGCCATATAAATGAGCATGCGCGACGCACCATCTTGACTCAAAAGCTGACCTCCATACTCATACGTCATACGTCATCAAGTAAAGGCTATCTTTACTTGCGATAGGTACATTCATAAGATAACATACGACAGTCGTATTATGTTTAGGGGGATATATGCGGATCACCAAAGTCGAGACTTTCACGGTCTTTGCACCAGGAGCGAACCCCCCATTCATATGGCGAAACGGCTTACGCGGTAGCCCGCCGGACCGTGAAGTGGGGGTGATCCGTTTGCGCACCGATGAAGGCGTCGATGGCGTAGCGATTGCGCCCCGGCGCGGAAGCGCGCCAGTGATCGCGGACATATTCGAGCACGTCCTCGGCGCCGAGCTCGTCGGCGCCGATCCATTGCAGCGAGAGTGGCTCTGGCATCGGATGTGGGAGATTGACCGAACCGAGGAGCTACCACTTTGGCTGATCGGTCTCGTCGACACTGCACTTTGGGACCTCGCGGGTCGGTACTACGGTGCCCCTACGTGGGAGGTGATCGGGGGATTTCGCCGAGAGATTCCCGCGTACGCCTCCACTTCAACGTTCTCGAGCGTCGCTGAGTTCCTCGATGTGGCGACCCAATGCATCGAATTGGGCTACCCGGCGCTCAAACTTCACGCGTGGGGTGATGCCCGGCGTGATGCAGAGTTGTGCATCGCCGTCCGAGAGCACGTCGGCGATGACTACCCACTGATGTTCGACGGGTCTGCGGGGTTCGACCTCCCCGACGCGGTCTACGTGGGCGACGCACTCGCCGCGGCTGGCTATCAATGGTACGAGGAACCCATTCGCGAATTCAGCATCACTTCCTACAAGTGGCTCGCCAACCGAGTTCGCGTGCCACTGAACGTTGGTGAGACGTCCGACGGTGCCCACATGAACACTGGCGATTTCATCGCGAGTGGATCCGCGAGTTACGTGCGCACGAGTACCGAGTTGCGCGGGGGATTCACTGGGGCGATGAGAATTGCGCATCTGGCGGACGCGTACCGCCTTCGTGCGGAGCCCCACGGCCCGACCATGTACGCCCGGCACCTCTGCATGGCGATTTCGAACTGCACGTACTACGAGTCGCTCGTCACGACGAACCCGGTCAAGCGTGAAGTCGGTGTCAGTGCGACGGGAATGGTTGCCGCACCGCTGGGTCCGGGGGTCGGACTCGAACCTGGTCCCCACTACCCCGAGGAGTTGGTTCCGTACGTGTTCGAGTTGTCGACCGGCGCGGTCGGTGCCACGAGTTCGCCGTTGGCGGGCGCGCAACCGGGTCAATGAGCCAGAGGATCATGAAATCGCGAACAGCAACGTTGCTGTCCTCGAACCAAGGGAGAGAAGTAATGACAATGGAGGAGAAAGAACAATGAGCTTGACGAGATCATCGAAAAGGGGGCGGCGATGGGAACGTTCGCTCCGCCCCATGCGACTGGCCGCAGCATTGGCCTGCGTCGCGGGGGCGTCGGTAATGAGTGTGGGGGCGAGTTCGCTTGGTGCTAGTGCATCGTCGAAGCCGACCCTCACGATTTGGTATGACACCGCACGCAAGCCGATGGTGGAGGCCTACATCAAGTCCCATCCCAGCATCAATGTCGTCGCCGTGTTGAAGGACGGTGACACCAACGGTGATGGCACGTATCAGTCGGCATTCGCACTGTATAACCGCGTTGGCCACGGCTGGCCGGACATCTACTTCAGTGAGCAGAACAACGACGCCGCATCCTTGTCGCAGCCGCCGTTCAACGCGGCGGCGGTGCTGAACAATGGCCTCGTACCGAACAACGTCCTCTCGAAGTTCGCCAAGGGTTCGTCGGGACTGTGCACGTTCGGTGGCAAGCTCTACTGTCTGCGCAACGACCTCGCACCGAATGTCCTCTGGTACAACCCGGCTCTCATGAAGCAAGACGGCATCACTTCGGTTCCGACCACCTGGCAACAATGGTCAGCGGACGGAGCACTGGCGGCAGCCCATGGCGACATCATCGGTACGCAGGGCGACTCGTGGGATGCGGACACTTACTACTGGGGCAATGAATGTCCCCTGAGCAAGCAGACCAGTCCAGGCACGCTGCTGATCAATCCCAAGGCGCCGAGCTGCACGAACATGGCGTCTCTGCTTGACAAGACGTCGCGCACGGCTCTTCCGGTCGCCTACATGTTCAGCTCAACCTTCGGCAGCCAGTACGGCGGTAAGATCGTCTTCTATCCTGGCGCTGCCTGGATGGGTGGTGTCTTCCCCGGACTGGGTTCCTGTAAGTCCTCGAACCCTGACTGCACCATGGCGGCTGGCTACCCATTGAAGTTCGGATCCAACGGTCCGTCGGTCACGGGTGCCATCGGAGGTGGATTGTGGTTCGTGTCGTCGCACAGCAAGAATCTGAAGTTGGCGGCGTCCGCGCTCGAGTGGTTCAGCACCAGTACCACCGCTCAATCGAAGTTGGGTGCGGGATTTCCCGCGTATAGTCCGGACGACGCCGCGTGGATCGCTACGCAAAATTCTTCCGGCAACTACGCCAAGCCATTGGCCGGAGAGCCCAATCTCGCTCAGGCGTTCAGCGCCGCAGCGAACGAGATATGGACGGGATGGTCGGCGGTTCCGTACGCCAATGACCAGATCTGGGCCTCCAACGTCGTACCGACACTCGCCAGTGGTGGTACGCAGGCTGCTGGATTGGGAATATTCGCATCGGACGCATCGAACCTCGCGCGATCCGACGGCTTCCAAGTACATTCCTAATCCATGACCACTCCTTTGACTGCGACTGTTCCCGACGTGATCCCCCGCGCCGGGGACAGTCGCGGCGAGGGGGCGGAGGCGTCTATTGGGAGTTCGCGTTCGGCCGGCTATTTCTTCGTGATCCTGTACGCGGTTCTCCTGGCGCTATTCGGTGTTCTGCCGACCGGCTACGCGATGTATCTAGCGTTCACCAAGGCGGGAGGCGGTTTTGCGGGGACGCAGAACTTCACTCGCGCCTACGGTGACTTCCGCTTTCTACCCGCGTTCGAGCACGTTGCTCAGTACTTGGCGATTTGGTTGAGCGCGGAGGTGCTGCTCATCTTGGTGTTGGCGCTGATGCTGCACTCCCTGGCACGACGAACGAGCGCCGTCTTTCGTTTCCTCTTCTACATGCCGGGAGCGCTGGCGGGCGCCGCCAGCGTGCTGGTCTGGCTATTCATGATGGATCCGACTTTGAGCCCTTGGCACTTATTGCTCAGGGCCTGGGGCTTCACGCAGATCGACCTGGTCCTGCTCCCAGGGCACCTTCCATTCATCTTCGCGATGATGGCATTTTGGACGGGCGCCGGCGGATGGATCGTTGTTATGTATGGAGCGCTGAACAACATTCCCGACGAGCTTCTCGAAGCCGCCAAACTTGACGGCGCCAATGCGTTTCAGTCCGCGATACGCGTCAAGTTGCCGCTGATCAAGAAGTGGGTGGTCTACATGCTGATACTTTCCTTCGCGGGCGGCGCGCAACTCTTCGTCGAACCACAGCTGGTGGGACAGGCCTCCGCGGGACTGGTCAGCAATACGTGGTCACCTAACCAGCTCGCTTACTACATCGCTTTCAACAACGACAACTTCAACGAGGCCGCGGCGATCTCGGTAATTCTTCTCGTCTTAGGTTTGCTGGGAGCCACCTTGCTCGTCTGGCGGACCAAGTTATTCGAGATCAACTGACATGAGGTTCTCGCGCATCAGTTGGAAGCTCCTGGGACTCCTAATACTCCTGGCATTCACGGCATTCTTCTTCGTGCCGGTCGTGTGGGTATTGTTCGCCACGACGAAGACCGATACCCAACTCACTTCGACAGGCCCTTTCGCTCTCGGTACTCTGCACAGCTTCGCCTCGGCCTGGCACGCCCTGTTCGGATTCGGCAATGGGATGATGGTGTCGTGGCTAAAGAACTCGGCGCTCTATTCCTTTGGTGGCGTGGCGTTGGCAATTCTTGCGGCGGTTCCCGCCGGCTACGGTCTGGCTCTGACTCAGTTCATCGGGCGAAAGACGCTGTTGGCGATCACGCTGGTCACGATGATCATGCCCGCGACGGCGCTGGTGCTCCCCCTGTTCCTCGAGATGAACTCGGTGAGTCTCACCGACACGCCGTGGTCCGTGATACTCCCGTTCTCCTTCTTCCCTGTAGGGGTCTACCTTTGCGACAGTTTCTTCTCCTCGGCAATCCCGCAGGATTTACTCGCGGCCGCGAGGGTCGACGGATGCAATGAGTGGGGAGTGTTTCGCCACATCGCGCTACCCCTGGCGCGGCCGGTAGTCGCGCTCGTCGCCTTCTTCGCCTTCGTCGCCGACTGGAACAACTACTACTTACCGTTCGTCATGTTGTCCGATAACAATAAGTTGCCGGTTCAAGTCGGACTCGAATATCTGATCTCTTCTACGGCTGCCTTCAATCCGGGGAATCCTGGCGCCGGCAATGAATTGGTCAAACGGCCGGAACTCGCGTTGGCGATTCTCGTCGCGATCGCACCGGTGGCGATCGTCTTTCTCTTTGCTCAGCGCACGCTGGTCAAGGGAATGCTGGCGGGCGCCACGAAGGAATAGTGCGTCATATGAACTGGAGAGATGATCGAGATGCCTGCGCGAAATCATTAGCCACTCGACCTTCAGGCAACCGGGGCGTCGCGCCCAACCGGCACCTCTCGGTGTTCTGCCTATGCGTTGCCCGGGCGCGAATGGTCGATCCAATGAGCCAGGGCGATCAACCAATTCGATCCACTGCGCCGAGGTACCGATCGACGCGGTCGGCCGTCGACCATCAAGGCGGTTGGTCCGCGAACGGGGCGACGGGCGAGGGTCCTCGCACCGGCGCCCTGGGAGTAATGGAACGCCGCGCCTCGCCATATCGGGGCGTCTCGAACGCTGGTTCGTCGTCTCACAACTGCGTCTTTCGATTCGATGATTCGATGGGCCCCCGTGCTCGTGTGGGGCTCATCACCTCGCCACCACATTCACTTGATGGAAAGGACTCGTATGGCTACAGTGACGTTCAATGAGGCGTCTCGAATATTTCCGAAGTCCCAGCGCAAGGCGGTCGACCACCTGAACTTGAAGATTGGTGATGGCGAGTTCATGGTTCTCGTCGGACCCTCGGGATGCGGAAAGACGACGAGTCTGAGAATGCTCGCGGGACTCGAGCCGGTCAACGAGGGCGAGATAATGATCGGTGACCAGAACGTAAATAGTCTCGCGCCGCGGAGTCGTGACGTCGCAATGGTGTTCCAGAACTACGCCCTCTACCCGCATATGAACGTCGCTCAGAACATGGGTTTTGCGCTGAAGATTGCCAAACAGTCGAAGTCGGAGATCGCAGCACGGGTCCGTGAAGCCGCGAAGATCCTCGATCTCGAAGAGTTCTTGGAACGCAAGCCTGGCCAGTTGTCGGGTGGTCAACGCCAACGTGTCGCCATGGGGCGCGCCATCGTGCGCCAGCCACACGTGTTCTTGATGGACGAGCCACTCTCGAATCTTGATGCAAAATTGCGCGTCTCGACCCGATCCCAGATCTCGGAGCTTCAGCGACGTCTTGGGGTCACGACGCTGTACGTGACCCACGATCAAGTCGAAGCGATGACGATGGGTGACCGGGTCGCAGTCATGAAGGATGGCGTGCTGATGCAGGTCGATGCGCCTCGTAATCTCTACGACTCGCCGGCGAACGCCTTCGTCGCCGGATTCATTGGCTCGCCCGCGATGAATCTGCTTGCCGGCACCATGACCGACGAAGGTGTCCACGTCGGTTCAGCTGTCGTGGCACTGCCGCGGGCTCTCCACCAGGCGGCGGGGACGGGCCGGGTGACCGTTGGCCTACGACCCGAGTCCCTCGAGATCGCCACCGATGGCGATGGGATCAATGCCGTGGTCACACTCGTCGAGCAACTGGGGGCCGAGGCGTTCGTCTACGCACAGATGGCCGAACATACGACCAAGGGGTTGACGGCCGCGCCGGATCTCATCGTGCGCGTCGACCCGTCGGTCGGCGCCGCCATCGGAGACAAGATCACCCTTCGCGTGAGGGGCGACGTCCTGCTGTTCGACGCCGATTCCGGTGCCAGGATTACTCCATGATCTGGCGACCCGATGGGGGTGGTCCGTGCGCTTACGGTCGCGGTGTCACCTTCGCGTCACGAGGGGATGGCAGTGCTGGAGCCCGCTTCGATCTGATGATGTGTGGCGAACCCGCGAGCCGCGACGGGGCTAATTCCTTGAGAATGGCCCCGATGTGACCCTCGTGGATGCGCACCAGCATTTTTGGAATCCCGCCCAGGTGACCTACCCGTGGCTCGCGACTGCGTATCCCGAGCTTGATCGCAACTTCGGCTTCGAAGAACTGGCACCTCACCTCGACGCCAACGGCGTGGACGCCACCGTACTCGTACAGTCTGCGGACGATGCGGCGGATAACGACTTGATGGTGACGATCGCGTCGGCGCATCGGCATATCGCGGGGATTGTCGCGTGGGCTCCCCTCGAAGACCCGTCCGCGCTCGAAACGACGATCGGAGAACTTCGCCGATGCGGCAAACTCGTGGGAGTACGGGTCCTCATCCACAATCAGCCGGATCCTGAGTGGATTCTGCGTCCGGCGGTGCTGGCGGGACTGGGAGTTCTCGAGCGTGAGAATCTCACCTTCGACGTGGTAGCCGTTCTCGCACGCCATCTCGAACTCGTACCGATTCTCGCTAAGAGGTTTCCCAACTTGCGATTGGTACTCGACCATCTCGCTAAGCCACCCATCGGCGAGGACCTGTCACGGTGGTCCGACCGATTGTCTCACGCGGCGACGTACCCCAATGTCTTTGCCAAAGTGTCGGGCTTGTATCCCGCTCGGGGAGATCGACAACCTTGGAGTCTCGACGACCTCCGGCCCGTGTTTGAGCGGGCTCTGGAGTATTTCGGTGTCGGGCGCCTGATGCTGGGTAGTGACTGGCCGATCTGCGAAGTGGCCGGGGGGTACGACCGGGTGATGCAGGCGCTTCTCACACTTACCGAAGAACTGGCCGATGAGGAACGGGCCGCCCTACAA
>VFSW01002765.1_pt1 | contig 26428 bp, 23 predicted proteins | sample 5358111 | NCBI WGS metagenome assembly VFSW01 (sample SAMN11554181, study PRJNA540505) | mine drainage metagenome | isolation source: sediment from site ElyBrook_90M | place: USA: Ely Copper Mine, Vershire, VT | collected 2017 | reverse complement strand
CATCAGGCCCGGTGCAACGCCGCAGGCGGTGTACCTATTTCAACAAGTTCCTAGACCCTTGTTCTCTGGGCTTCTCGCACCCGATAGCGGTCTGCGAAGCTACTTCGCAGACCCAGTCATGGGCTTCAGAATGTCGTCGAGCCGGTCCGGTGTTCCCTCCACCCGCTCCAGATGCGGATAGCGCAGCCCGTCGTGGTAATCGATTCCGATCACCTTGTAAGTTCCGGTGTTCGCCACAATCAGTGAGATCGGATTCGTATTCCCCGTCGCGTCGCGGATCGCATCGTTCAGCAGACTCCCGCTGTACTGCCGGCCGTTCACTGCGATGATCTGCATACCCGGTCCCAGTTTCGCCTTGTCCGACGGCGAGCCGATCAGCACATCGCCGATCCTCCCATCGCTGGCGACATCAAGCCCAATCGACCACCACGCCTGCGTCATCCCGCTCACCGTCATCATGGCCTGCGTGTAGTCGTTCGGTACGTCTGTATAGACGAGCATGTATCCGCCATTTTCGATGCCGTCCAGCGGCGCATGCGGCGACTTGCTCGTGAGCCGCTCTCTCAGGAATCCAGCCCAGTCGTACGGCACCACGCTATTCAGCCCAGTCACGATGTCCTCGAAGGTGTACGGCACCACTTTTGGAGGCGTGTTGCCGCCCAGCCCTTCAAAGGCCGCGAGGAAGTCGTTCAGACTCTTCTTGCCATTCGTCAGCTTGCGGATGGTCGTGTCCACGCCGAGCCAGACCAGGTCGCCCTCGCCGTAGTAATCGGTATTCCGCCGCCAGTTATCCCACGGCGATCCGTCTCCATACAGGTACAAGGTCTGTGCCGCAGTCGCCGTGTCCTGCAGATCGCGCCACGTCCGGCCTGGGCGATAATCCAGCGTTGCCGCATCCTGCGCCAGATAGTCGCGATACTGCGCCTCGGTCTCGATGTGGCTCCGCGCCGCCAGCACGTTGCCCAGATAATCCGTCAGTCCCTCATAGACCCACAACAGATTGCCCTTCATTGGGTCTTCGTAGTTCCCTGTCGCGAGACCGGCCGGCCGCCGGTACTTCCCGTTCCAAGAGTGCGTGAACTCATGCGGCAGCAGATCTGCGGAGAGCAGCAACAGGTTTTCATCGACAAAAGTCTTTTCCGGCACGCGATCGTCGCTCGACTGATGATGCTCGAGGCCGAAGTGCGCCACCTGATCGCTCGCCGTCACCAGGAAGTGATAGCTCTCGTAGTGCCGCGACTGGTAGAGCGCACCCGTCTCGCGGACCAGATTGCCGTACCCGCTGAGCGTCGCCGGCGAGAGCTTCAGATCTTCCGGTCCGTCCGCTGCGATGTCGAGATAATGCTTCGGCGTCACTTCCGGCGCCAGATTGAACTGGGCGAAATACTTGCCTGTCAGCAGCGGAGAGTCGATCAGTTGCTCCAGCGAGACGCTGTCGAAGTGTACCGAACCATCGCTGCCTGGCTCGGTATCCGATTCTTTGCCGGGCGCCTCGCGCGGGAGCGCCGTCGCGTACTGCCATCCCTGCGGCAGAATCACGGCAGGCCGGACATGGATGTCCGCGTCATCTTGATGTCCAGCCGGATAGAGCACCACCTCGTTCCAGCTCAGCAAGGCCAGATTAGCGCTGGTCGAAGCGCCCGATGAGAATCCACTGGCCGCGGCGGTCGCCAGGAAATCGTCCTTCACATCGAGCTGCGTCACGCCCTCGGGGACAGTCACCCGGATGGCATACATGTTCACGTCGTCGCGGGTCCACGATAGCTGCTGGCCATTGGCCGTAATGAATAATCCGGCCAGATCGTCGATCGGGCCATCGGGCATATGCTCGCCGGGAATCCACTTCGCGTAGAGCAGGGTCAGCGGGCCCGGACTCACCGGAATTGTCATGTGCGCGTGCAGCATCTTGCGCGGCGCATCCGTCAGGTCGACCATCAGTTGGATGGGATGGGAAGCGGTCTGGGCGTTCGCAGAAAGAGCGGCAGCAAAGAGCAGCCCCAGGGTGGGGCGCAACGAAAAACGCATAGTCCTCCTGAGCGAAGTGCGAATCTCAGTGTAATCACGGTCGAGTTCGGATACGGCCGGGAAAGCTCTTGACCTTCCCAGGCTGCGGCGTACACTGGCCCGTCCGGAGGTACGCTCATGTCCTCCCTCCTGTTCCAGGGCCCGCTCGACTGGAACTTCGGCTTGGCGTGGATCGCCTTTGCACTCGCTGTCGCGCTGCATGTTGCCGACGAAGCCCGCCACGACTTTCTCGCCACTTACAATCCGAATGCCCTTGCTATCCGGCGCCGGCTGCATCTTCCCTTCCCGCCTGTCTTTACGTTTCGGATGTGGCTCAGTGGGCTGATCGCCGGCGTCTGTCTCCTGCTTCTGCTCTCTCCGTTTGCCTTCCACGGTGCGCACTGGATCCGCATCGTCGCCCTGCCGCTCGCCATTCTCGTCGGCATCGGCAACGGCTGTCTCCACATCGGCGCTTCCCTCCACTATCACCGCTGGATGGCAGGCATTCTGAGTTCGCCGGTGCTGCTCGTCACCGGAAGCTGGCTTCTCTGGAGTGCGTGGATTGAAGCCCCCGCCCTGTTCTAGCCTTCAACTCTGCACGCTGCACCCTGTCCCCTATACCCTGCTTGTATGGACGGCTTCTTCCTCACCTTCGAAGGACTCGACGGCTCGGGTAAATCCACGCAGCTGCGCAAGCTGGCTGAGCACCTTCAGTCTCAGGGCCTGGCGGTCACCGTCACGCGCCAGCCGGGCGGCACGCATGTCGGCGATCGGGTGCGCGGGCTGATCCTTGACTCCAAAACCGAGAACCTCGATCCCATGACCGAGCTGGGCCTGATGTTCTCCGACCGCGCCCAGTGCATTGCCGAAGTGATCGCGCCCGCGCTGCACGGCGGCAACGTCATCCTGTGCGACCGCTTTACCGACTCGACCGAGGCCTATCAGGGTGGCGGGCGCCAACTGGGCAGCGAGGTCGTCCTCCGCATGCACCAGACCATGTGCGGCGGACTCCAGCCCGACCTGACTCTCCTGCTGCTGGCCGACTTCGACAAGTCCCTCGCGCGCGCCCGCCGCCGCAACCACCGCACCGCCGCCTCGGGCAAAGACGAAGGCCGCTTCGAAAGCGAGGACACGGCCTTCTATCGGCGCGTTTACGACCAGTACCGCGCCATTGCCGAACGCGAGCCCGAGCGCGTGGCGGTCATCGATGGCGACCGCCCCATCGAGGCGATCCATCGTGAAATCGTCGAGCTGGTGGAGAGCCGGCTCCGCGACGCCGGCATCGTGCCACCCCTGCGGGCCGAGGGTGTCCGATAATGGACACGAGGTTCCGCAATCGACCACTCCCCTGGTTTTGAACCTTGCCACTCTGGCCCATAACAAATTCATTCCATAACACTTGGCAGCATGTCGCAAGTGGTGCGGCACATGCTACTACCCTCGTGTAATGGATATCTCACGGCCTGACATTAAGAAGAAGAAGCTCCGCCGGCAGATCGTCGTGCTGGCTCTCGTCGCAGTCGGCGTCACGGCGGCCGCCTGGGCGGTCATGCGCCTCAAACCCGCCGTGCCCACCGTCGACGCCAGCACTATCTGGCCCGATACGGTGAAGCGCGGCGATTTTACCCGCAACGTTCGCGGCCTCGGCACCCTGGTCCCGCGCGAGGACAGCATCGAGCTGATCCCGGCGCAGACCGAGGCGACCGTAGTGCGCATCCGTGTCCTTCCGGGCGCCAGAGTCACTCCCGACACGGTCCTGATGGACCTGACCGACCCCCAGCTCCAGCAGCAACTGCTCAACGCGGAACTGGCAGTGAAGCAGGCCGAAGCCGACTATAAGAGCCTCAACGCGACGCTGCAGAGCACCATCATGGATAAGAAGTCGGCCGCCGCCCAGGTGAATGCCCAGTACAGCCAGGCAGAGCTCCAGTCGAACACCGACAAGCAGCTCTATAAGCTCGGCGTCATCAGCGGCATCCAGTACAACCAGTCGAAGAACAATGCCGACCAGCTCACCACGCAACACCAGATCAGCCTTGAACAGCTCGAAGTCAATCAGAAGGCCATTGAGGTCCAACTCGCCTCCTCCCAGACCAAAATCGATCAGGCCAAGGCCCAGCTGGCTCTCTATCAGAGTCAGGAGGACGCCCTGCACGTCAAGGCCGGCATCGCCGGCGTCGTCGCTTCTCTGGCGACTCCCGTGTCGGTGGGCGAGCACATCGCTGCCGGAACCTCGGTCGCCGAGGTCATCGATCCTTCGAAGCTCAAGGCCGCGCTCCAGATCGCCGAAACCCAGGCACATGACATTCTGCTCGGCCAGCAGGCCGAGATCGACACCCACAACGGCATCGTTCCCGGGCATGTCACCAGAATTGATCCTTCCGTATTGAACGGAACGCGTACCGTTGACGTAACACTGGATGGGCCACTGCCCGCCGGAGCAGTTCCGCAGTTGAGTGTCGACGGCACCATCGAACTCGCCCACCTCCACGACGTGTTCTATGTGGGGCGGCCCGCGTTCGGCAACGAGAACAGCACCATCAGCCTCTTCCGCATGGACCCCAATGGCAAAACCGCCACCCGGGTGCAGGTGCAGGTGGGCAAGGCTTCCACCACGGAAATTCAGATCCTGAGTGGCCTGAACGAAGGCGATCGCGTGATCCTTTCCGACATGTCACGGTACGACAATACGGATAAAGTTCGGCTGGAGTAGATCCTTCCCCCAGGAAGCAACCAGGCAGCGCAAACTTTTGAGGAGCAGGAGAGCAGCATGGACAACAACCAGGCGTTGATTGAAATCGAGGGCCTCACCAAGGTCTTCTACACCGACGAGATCGAAACCCACGCGCTGTCCGGCGTCCACATGAAGATCGACAAGGGCGAATACGTCGCCATCTCCGGCCCTTCCGGATGCGGCAAGTCGACGCTCCTGTCCATCATCGGGCTGCTCGACACGCCCACCGGCGGCAGCTACACGCTGAACAGCCACTCGGTCGAGAATCTGAACTTCTCCCAACGGTCGCGCATTCGCAACCAGGAAATCGGCTTCATCTTCCAGAGTTTCAACCTGATCGGCGATCTTACGGTGTACGAGAACGTCGAGCTGCCGCTGACCTATCGCTCCGGCATGTCCTCGGCCGAGCGCAAGCGCCGCGTGCAGGAATCGCTCGAGCGCGTCTCGATGGCTCACCGCATCCGCCACTATCCTTCACAGCTCTCCGGCGGTCAGCAGCAGCGTGTCGCCGTGGCCCGCGCGCTCGCCGGATCGCCCTCGATCCTGCTCGCTGACGAACCTACCGGCAACCTCGACTCGCGCAACGCCGAGGCGGTGATGGAACTGCTGCAGAACCTCCATCGCGAAGGCGCAACCATCTGCATGGTGACGCACGATCCGCGCTTCGCCCGCCATGCCGATCGCCAGATTCACCTCTTCGACGGCAAGGTGGTCGCCGAAGGGGAATCGCTGGAACCGGTTCTCGAAGTCAAGTAACGAACGAGCCGGTAGCCGGTAGCCCGTCGCCAGGCAGGCGCACTCGTGTGCGAAGTCTGCGATCTGCTACCCGCTACAGGCTACGGGCTACAGGCTGGGACAATGATTCAGCTAAAAAATATCGAACGCAGTTACAAAACCGGCGCCGGCCAAACCTGGGTCCTGCGCCGCGTCAATCTCGAAATCAAAGAGGGCGACTTTCTCACCATCATGGGACCCTCGGGGGCAGGCAAATCCTCCCTCCTGAATGTCCTCGCTCTCCTCGACGATCAGTGGCTGGGCGAGTACTGGTTCAAGGACGAAGCTGCGCACCGCATGAATCGCCGCCAGCGCGCCGACCTTGCCAAGCGCACGATCGGGATGGTCTTCCAGAGCTATCATCTGCTCGACGACCTGACCGTGCAGGAGAACATCGACCTGCCGCTCTCCTATAAGGACATGCCCCGCGCCCAGCGCCAGGGCCTGGTCGCCGACACGCTCGATCGCTTCAGCATCGTCGGCAAGAAGGACCTCTTCCCTTCCCAGCTCTCGGGCGGCCAGCAGCAACTGGTCGGCGTCGCACGCGCCGTGATTCACAAGCCCGCGCTCCTGCTCGCCGACGAGCCCACCGGCAATCTGCACTCCAGCCAGGCGAAGGAGATCATGGAGTTGTTCAAAGAACTCAACGAGCAGGGCACGACCATCGTCCAGGTCACGCACTCCGAGGCCAACGCCGCCTATGGCAGCCGCGTCATCGAACTGCGCGACGGCTGGATGGTTCACGACACTGCAAATCCCAATCTCGGCGTGGAGGTCACCGCACAGTGAGCGGCTCTCTCTCGTTCCATCGGCTCTCGGCTCCCGCTGTTCTGCTCTGCGGCCTCGTCGCGGTACCGCTCCTCGCGCAGAACCCGACGCCCCAGGCGGCAGCCCCCGACGCTCCCGCTCCAGCCACTCAGCAGGCCCCCCCACCGCCATCGACGCAGACGCTGGCTCAGCAGGCGCAGCAGATCCAGCAACAAAACGTCCTGGCTTCTCCGCCGCCCTTTCACGTGGAGCTGCCCAAATCGCGCAACCCGTTCTCTGCCTATCGGCCCAGCTTTGTTCCCCCGGTCGATCTCAGGAATTCGCCTCGGCTGCAAAACCTGATGCGCGATGGAAAGCTGTATGTCTCCCTGCAGGATGCGATCGCGCTGGCAATTGAGAACAACCTTGACCTTGAATCGTTCCGCTACAACCTGCCGACCGCGCTCACCGATTACGCTCGTACCAAAGCCGGCTATCAGGCCTATGGTGTCAACACCAATGTCACCAGTCCGCTGGGTGCGGTCGGAGTGTCCTCGTCTGGTGGTGGGGCAGTCTCTTCCTCCGGAGCCGCGGCGGCTGGCGCCGGCGGTCTGGTGCAATCCACCCTGGGTGAAGGCACCTATGTCAATCCCTTCGATCCCGTGTTCACGGTCAAGGGTTTTGTCGACCACACCAAGCTTCAGGAACTGAATACAATTCAGTACGGCGTTCCCCTCCTCGAGACCAACACGATTGCCTACACCACGCAGTACACCGAATATTTCCCGACCGGTACTGGCATTCAATGGACCCTCAACGGGCAACGGCAAACTGCCAACAGCCCGTTCAATATCGTCGACCCCGCCATTCAGCTCTTGTGGCAGGCCTTTATCACCCAGCCATTGCTGCAGGGTTTCGGTTTGGGCACCAACGAGCGATATATCCGTATCGCAAGGCGGAACCTGCAAATCACCGACTACGCGTTCAAGGCGCAGGTGATTGCTACGGTGACAGGCGTCGAAGACATCTATTGGGATTTTGTCAACGCTTACCAGGACGAACAAATTAAGGAACGCGCACTGGCCTTTGCCAACCAGACCCTGAGCGACGATCAGAAGCAGCTCGATCTCAAAGCCATCCCGCAGTTGCAGGTGATGACCGATCAGTCTCTCGTGGCGGCTGCTGAGGGCAATCTGACCGTCTCGCGTGCAAATCTGCAGGCGGCCGAGTTTTATCTGAAGAACGCTCTGACTAAAGTCGACGATCCCACCATCGACGAGATGGCTGTGATTCCCCTGGATATCATGGGCAAACCCGATCCAAACGAAAGCAAGTCCATTGAAGATCTCATCGCCGAGGCTCAGAAAAATCGCCCCGATGTCGCCCAGGATCAGATCGGCATGCAGATCGCCCAGGAGAATGTGAAAGTCGTCAACAACCTCCTGCTGCCTCAGCTCAACGCCTATGGTTTCTACGGTGGAACCGGAACCGGCGGTCCTCTGAATCCGAACTGCAGTGAAGGCCCCGCTTACTGTTCCACGACCCTTCCCAGCGATACACCCGGTGTGCTGAAAGATGCTTTCAACTACTCGGCGCCCGAATACCAGGTCGGCTTCACGCTCAACATCACGATTCGCAACCGCCAGGCCAAGGCCGATCAGTTCCGTGCTCAGCTGGCTTTCCGTCAAAGCCAGATCGCCTACGTGCAGCAGCAGAAAAACATCCGCTTTGACGTCCGCAACGCGCAGTTCGCCCTCGAGCAGAAGAAAGCCCTGGTCAACTCCGCGCAGAAGGCGCGCGACCTCGCCCAGCGTTCCTTCGACATCACCAAACAGGAACAGCAGCTCGGCGCCAAGTCCAGTGTCGATACCCTGGTCGCAGAAAACGCGCTGGCCACGGCGGAATCCGCCCTCGAAGCCGCCGAGAATCAGTACGAGAAAGCCAAGGTGGACATCGACCGCGCCACCGGTACAACTCTCGATCTCACGCACGTTTCCATCGACGATGCCAAATCCGGCATCGTCACGCACGGGCCATAATAGGAGCCAGTAGCCAACCCTATGTCCTCCGCCGCCGCCCAACCCGTCCCCACCGAAACGGCGAATCACAAGCTCGCCCCTTCGATCCTGATCGCGGACGATCAGCCCCACATCCTCGACGCCCTCGAGCTTCTCCTCGAGCCGGAAGGCTACCGCATCGAGAAGGCCACTTCGCCGTACATGGTTCTCGATGCGCTCAAGTGTGGATCCTTCGACGCCCTGCTTCTCGACCTGAACTACACCCGCGATACCACCTCCGGCAAAGAAGGCCTCGATCTGCTCTCGCAGATCCGCTCCCATGAGTCGCACATCCCGGTGATCGTGATGACCGCCTGGGCCAACGTCGAGCTGGCCGTCGAGGCCATGCGCCGTGGCGCCTCCGACTTCATCCAGAAGCCCTGGGACAACGCCCGCCTCCTCACCATCCTGCGCACGCAGATCGACCTCAGCAATGCCGTTCGCCGCGCCCAGCGCCTCGAAGCCGAGAACCGGCTCCTCCGCGCCGCCAATCTGCCGGAGATGATCGCTACCGCCGCGGTCATGCAGCCGGTCCTCGCCACCATCACGCGTATCGGACCCTCCGACGCCAGTGTGCTGATCACTGGCGAACACGGTACCGGCAAAGAGGTCGTCGCCCAGACGCTGCATGCGCTCTCCTCGCGCGCGTCGCGCTCCATGGTCGCCGTCAACACCGGCGCGCTCCCCGAAGGCACCTTCGAGTCCGAACTCTTCGGCCACGTTAAAGGTGCCTTCACCGACGCGCGCACCGAACGCATCGGGCGCTTCGAACTGGCCGAGGGCGGAACCCTCTTCCTCGACGAGATCGCCAACGTCCCCATGCGCCAGCAGGCCAAGCTGCTCCGCGTACTCGAAACCGGAGAGATGGAGCGGGTCGGATCCTCAAAAACCCGCCGCGTCAACGTCCGCGTTATCTCCGCCACCAATGCGGACATCCGCAAGGAAGTTGAAGCGGGGAACTTCCGCGCCGACCTGCTCTTCCGCCTCAACACCGTCGAAATCCAGCTGCCGCCCCTGCGCGAACGCCGCGAGGACATCCCGCCGCTGGCCGCCTACTTTCTCGCCCGCTATTCGCAGCGCTATCGCAAGCCCGTCTCCGGCATCGACCCCACCGCCATGGAGCTGATGCTGCACTACGCCTGGCCCGGCAATGTCCGGGAACTCGATCACACCATCGAGCGCGCGCTGCTCATGTCGCGCGAAGACGTCATCGAAGTCTCCGACCTGGGCCTCTCGCCGGCGCGCGTCTCCACCCAGGCCCTCGAAGAGATGTCGCTCGAGTCCGTGGAGAGTATCCTCATCCGCAAAGCCCTCTCGCGCTGCAACGGCAACGTGAGCCAGGCGGCAGAAGCCCTCGGTCTCAGCCGCGGGGCACTCTACCGGCGGATGGAAAAGTATGGCATTTAGGTGTCATCCTGAACGGAGCGCTACGGGCGCGAACGTGAAGGATCTGCGGTTTCGGCCTCATCGGCACGAATTTTCCTGTGTTCTGCCTCATGCCTCCGGCGCGTTCGTCGTCTGTGCTCTGCGCTCTGAGATCTGTACCCTGTCCTGAGTCATGGCGAACCGCGGCACAACCAGGCGCAAACCAAAACGCCAGAGCATCTCCTTCGAGGCCCGCCTCCGCATCTTCTGCACCTTCGCCGCGCTCGTCTTCATGGCGCTCGCCGCAGGCATCCTCGCCCTGCTGCACGTCTCTGCTGGACCCATGCTGGCTACCCTGGGCATCCTGCTCCTCGTTCTGCTGCTAGTCTTCGCCGCCTTCATCGAAGAAGCCATCCGCCCCATTCAGACCCTCGCCAACGTGGTTGCCGCCCTGCGCGAAGAGGATTACTCCTTCCGTGCGCGCGGTGCCAATCGCGACGACTCCGTCGGCCAGCTCGCCCTCGAAATCAATGCTCTCGCCGATACGCTGCAGACCCAGCGCGTCGCCTCGCTCGAAGCCGTTGCCCTGTTGCGCCGTGTGATCGCCGAGATGGACGCACCGGTGCTGGCCTTCGATCAGGAGACGCGCCTTCGCCTCCTCAACCCGGCCGCCGAGCGGGTCTTCTCGCTCGAGCCCGCCAAACACCTCGGCAAGACCGCCGAAGAACTCACCCTCACCGACCTGCGGCAGGAGACCAGCGAGACCGTCCTGCAGCTGGAAATCCAGCGCCCCTCGCCTCTCGGTGTGAAACGCCCCGAACCCAGCCAGCCCGCGCGCTGGATGATCCGCCGCGGCGAGTTCCGCCAGCGCGGTGTCCCTCACACCCTCGTCGTTCTTTCGGACGTCAGCGCCGCTCTCCGCGAAGAGGAGCGTCTCGCCTGGCGGCGCCTCATCCGCGTCATCGGCCACGAGATCAGCAATTCGCTCACGCCCATCAAGTCCATCGCCGGATCGCTGCGCACCCGCATCCTGCCGAAATCGCCGAACGGCACTGAGCCGGCCGCCGCCGCTCCGATTCCCGCCCCGCCGGCGGTCGCCGTCCTGCAGCGCGATCTCCAGCGCGGCCTCTTCGTCATCGAGAACCGCGCCGAGTCTCTCAACCGATTCGTCCAGGCCTACCGCCAACTCGCACAGCTCCCGGCGCCCGTGCTCAAGCGCGTCCCACTGCAGCCGCTTCTGGAGCGCGTTGCCTCTCTTGAAATCCGCCTCGATGTTCGCCTGCTCTCGGCTCCGGATGTCGAACTGCTGGCGGATACCGATCAGATCGAGCAACTGCTCATCAATCTCGTCCGCAATGCGGTGGAGTCTGCCTTGTCCTGCGTCGAAGAAGAACCGGAAGCTGCGCAGGTGAGCGAAGACAGCGCAGAAACTCCAGCAGCGACCGCTCCGCGCAAGCGTCCCGAGCGCTCAGGGCCGCCCTGCCGTCCCGAAGTGACGATCCAGGCCGCCGAGGAAGGCGACCTGGTTTGCATCGCCATCGAGGACAACGGCCCCGGCCTCGCCAATCCCGAGAACCTCTTCGTCCCCCTCTACACAACAAAAAAATCCGGCTCCGGCGTCGGCCTCGCGCTCGCCCGTCAGATCGTCGAAGCGCACGGAGGGGTCATCGAACTCCGCAATAAACCGAATCACACCGGGTGCATCGCCGAGGTGCGGATTCCGATCGCCGACGGCAGCAGACAGTAAAGTCAGATGTTGACTCGCCGTCGCCCCGACGGCACCCGATACGCTCCTGCCGCAAACAAAACCCCCAGCACGACCACCACCGGAACAATCGCCCATCGCCCCTCGAAACCATCCATCACGGCATCCAGCCCCTGTACGGACGCGTAGACCACCATCAAACCCTGCAGTGCTCCCCAGGTCCGCAACCGCAGCGCCACGATCAGCGCCACGCCCAGCGCCAGGTTCCGTGAGAACAAATACCCGCATACACCTGCACGGCTCCGGACACTTCATCCTTTGGGGAGAGCAGAAGCGTCGGACGCAGCACGGCAACGAGAGACTCGTTACACACGCGTCTCGCCTCTGGTTCGAAATCTCAGAATGAACGCCGCTCCTGATTCCATCTCAAGCCTCTCTGCTATAATCGATTCACGCTCAGTTGTTTGGTTGTGAGCCGTTCTCGCCTTCATCCGCAAGACGTCCTCCCGTAATCATCCCAGCCCTCTCAGCGTAATGGCCTCATGCGTCAGGTGTCCTGACCGGGCCAGGCTGCCGCGCCCCAGGCTCATGCCGGAGCGATTCCCAGCCGAAGAGGTGTATGTGGGTCCAATCTTGATCGGCGCGTCGTAAGCGCTTCCCGGATTTTCCCTGCATAAAAATTAAGCTCTCAGGCGCAGTTCTGCATTCAGCCGAGCATCGCCGAGGAACACAACCACTCCGGCACCTTGCTGGATCCCTGGATGAAAGTGCCCCGATCCGATGATTGGCGGCCAGAGAGGGAACCCCGAGGCGAGCCCGAGCACAGGAACCCTTTGAAACTGTTTTCTGAACTCAACCTTTCGCCGGCTCTGCAGCAGCAGATTGCCGCCGCCAACTTCATTACCCCCACCCCGGTTCAGGCTGGCGCGATTCCGCCCGCCCTCGAAGGCCGCGACGTCATCGCCACCGCCCAAACCGGCACCGGCAAGACGCTCAGTTTCCTCATCCCGCTCATCGAGCGCATGCCAAAGAATGTGAAGGGCGCTTCCGCCCTCGTTCTTCTGCCCACCCGCGAGCTCGCCATGCAGGTTCTTGAACACTATCGCCACCTCACCGGCAGCCGCGGCACAGCGGCCCTGGTCTGCGGCGGCCTGAATGAAGGCCCGCAGCTCGACGCGATCCGTCGCGGCGCACGCCTCATCGTCGCCACTCCCGGCCGTCTCGAAGACTACCTCGATCGCAGACTGATCAGCCTCAGCGGCATCCGGATGCTTGTGCTCGATGAGGTCGACCGCATGCTCGACATGGGATTCAAACCCGCCATTCGCCGCATCGCCTCTTCCCTACCCTCCGATCGCCAGACGCTCTGCTATTCGGCGACGCTGAGTGCGGAGATTCGCGAAGTGGCACGCGACTACCTCAGGGATCCGGTCCGCATTGAAATCGGCTCGGTCCTGAAGCCCTCGCCCAACGTCAAGCTGCAAACTTTTGAGGTCCCGACTGACAAGAAGCAGGAGCTACTCGAACATCTGCTCGGCGCGCAGGAGGGCAGCTTCCTCGTCTTCGTCCGCACCAAGCACGGCGCCGACCGCGTCGCTCGCCGCCTGAAGCGCGCGGGACATTCCGCCGTTCCCATTCACGGGGATCGCTCGCAGTCGCAGCGCAACGCCGCGCTGCGCAGCTTCGCCCAGGGAGAACACCGCGTGCTGGTCGCCACCGATGTCGCCGCCCGCGGCATCGATGTCGCCGACGTGGCCCACGTCGTCAACTACGACATGCCCAAAGAAGCCGAGGACTACGTGCACCGCGTCGGCCGCACCGGCCGCGCTTCGGCGCACGGCATCGCCTCCACCTTCGCCGCGCCGGACGAGGCGCACGCGCTGCGCAAAATGGAGCGTACCCTCGCCATCAACACGCGGAAGTTCCGCGTCCGTCCTCGCACAGAGGCGCACGCGCACACCGCCTGATCGGCCTCACGGAATCGCGTCGCGCCGCCCTCCAGCCCCGCGACGCGCAAATCCGTGATATGTTCTCTCCATGAGGTTCTGCTCCACTCCGGCGACTGTGTGTGCATGTTGTTGCATGCTGCGCCGGACTTGTGGATAACTGAACCTTAGCCGTTCTTCTATCCATAAGCCCGCGTTTCAGCCCTTGCTGACGCGGGCTTTCTCTTTCTCCATACAAACTTCAAGAGGCTTCATGCCAGAGACCCTCCCCCAGGAATACACAGCCAATACCCCACGTCCGCCACTGAGTCACATCCGCCAACTCGAGGCGGAAAGCATTCACATCATCCGCGAGGTTGCGTCGGAATTCCAGAAGCCGGTCATGCTCTACTCCATTGGCAAGGACTCCTCGGTCATGCTGCGCCTCGCGCAGAAGGCCTTCTACCCCGGACCGATTCCCTTCCCACTCCTGCACATCGACACCGGCTACAAGTTTCGCGAGATGCTCGAATTTCGCGACCGCTACACCGCCGAACTCGGACTCAAGCTCATCGTCTGGCGCAATGAGGAGGCCCTCGCCAACGGTGCCAACCCTGTCGCCCTTGGCACACGCCGCTGCTGCGGCTTGCTCAAAACCCAGGCCTTGCTCGATGGCCTGCGCGCACATGGTTTCGATGCGGCCTTCGGCGGCGCACGGCGCGATGAGGAGAAGTCCCGCGCCAAGGAACGCATCTTCTCCTTTCGCGACAGCGCCGGCCAGTGGGATCCCAAGAACCAGCGGCCGGAACTGTGGAACCTCTTCAACGGCAACATCCATCCGGGCGAGAGCATTCGCGTCTTCCCGCTCTCCAACTGGACCGAGCTCGACGTCTGGCATTACATCCATCTCGAAAAGATTCCTATTGTCCCGCTCTACTTCGCGAAAGAGCGGCCGATGCTGGTGCGCGGCAACAGCCTCATCCCGATCGAGCAGGATTTTGTCCGCGGCCTGCCCGGCGAGGAGCAGTGGATTCGCTGCCGCCTGCGTTCTCTCGGCTGCAGTCCGTGCACCGGCGCCATTCGCTCCGACGCCGACACGGTCCCGAAGATCATCGCCGAGCTGATGGCGATGCGGAACTCAGAACGCGCCAACCGCGTCATCGACCACGATCAGGACGGCTCCATGGAGATCAAAAAACGCGAGGGCTACTTCTGATGGCCCTGCACAGGAGCATTTTTGCGATCGACGAGCCGCTGCCCGGCGCCGATCCGGACCGCACCGACCTGCACGTGGAATCGCTGCTGGAGGCCGAGCGCGGCAAGGCCCTGCTGCGCTTCAGCACCGCGGGCAGCGTCGACGACGGCAAGTCGACCCTCATCGGACGCCTCCTGTACGACTCGCACAACGTTTACGACGATCACATCGCCTCGGTCACGCATGACGCTGCTATCGATTTCGCCCAGCTCACCGACGGCCTCCGCGCCGAGCGTGAGCAAGGCATCACCATCGACGTTGCCTATCGCTACTTCTCCACGCGCAAACGCAAATTCATCATTGCCGACACGCCCGGCCACGAGCAGTACACGCGCAACATGGCCACCGGCGCTTCGACCGCCGATGTCGCTGTCGTCCTCGTCGACGCGCGCAAGGGCATCCTCGATCAGACCCGCCGTCATGCCTGCATCGCCGCTCTGCTCGGCATTCCCACCGTGATCGCCGCCATCAACAAGATGGATCTGGTCGACTTCTCCCACGACGTCTTCGAGCAGCACCGCCGCGACCTCCGCGAGCTGGCTTCCGTGCTCGAGATTCCGGAACTGATCGCTGTGCCGGTCAGCGCGCTCGATGGCGACAACGTCGTGCATCGCAGCCAGCGCATGTCCTGGTACGAGGGGCCGGCCCTTCTCGAACTGCTCGAAACCGTTCCGCTCGCAACCGCGCGCTCGCACGGCTCCTTTCGTCTGCCCGTGCAGCGCGTCATGCGACCTGACCAGGATTTCCGTGGCTTCGCCGGTCAGATCGCTTCCGGCACCGTGCGTCCCGGAGACGAAATCATCGCCCTGCCCTCGGGCGTCCGCACCCGCGTTCGCTCCATCGCTACCTGGGACGGCAATCTTGCCGAGGCTCACGCCCCGCAATCCGTCGTGCTCACCCTCGACGACGAAGCCGACATCAGCCGCGGCGATGTGATCGCCGAAGCCTCCGCCCCGCCACGACGAAGCACCCGTTTTTCCGCCACCGCCGTGTGGATGCATGCGAAACCTCTGCGTGCGGGCGCCACGTATCTCCTGAAACACACAACGCAGAGCGTGCGCGCCCGGGTGAGCGAGATTCGTTCGCGCATCGATGTGGAGCGCCTCGAATCCCGCGCTGCCGACAGCTTGCCCCTCAACGCCATCGGCGAAATTGTTCTGTCAACGCACCGGCCTCTGCTCGCCGACCTCTATCGTGATAACCGCTTCACCGGCAGCTTCATCCTCATCGATCCAACCGACAACGCCACCGCCGGCGCCGGCATGATCCGCACCTTCGAGCAGGACAGCCGCCCGGCGCTTCCTGGCGTGCTGATCGCCCTCGGGAACCGCTCTACCCTGGCCCGCGATCTGGAAGACCGCCTCCTCGAACGGGGAGCGCTGGTCGTTCGTACACGCTTCGCCGATCGGCAGGCGCTCTTGCCGCTCGTCCTCGCCGGAGCAGTCGTCCTGCACGAGAGTGACTCCGACGACGCGATCGCCCTCATCGGTCACGACGGCGAAAGGCTCACCAACCCCATCGCCGAGGACGCCGACGCAATCCTTCAGCACCTCGTCAACGCCGGGACGCTTCCCTCAGGAGACAACGCATGACCATAACGACCGAAAGCCGCGCCACCGAAGCGCAGCAATTCCTGAAGGAGAACATCGAGCGCGCCGAGGGCGTCTGCGTCACCAGCAGCTTCCAGGCCGAAGACGTAGTCCTGCTGCACATGGTCCGCGCAATTCTGCCGCGCGTGCCCGTCGTCTTCCTTGAAACCGGCTACCACTTTCCCGAGACCCTCGCGTATCGCGACCGCATGGCCGCAGCATGGGAATTGAACCTCATCAACATCGTCCCGCCGCAATCCGTCGCCGCGCAGGAAGCGGAGTTCGGCATCCTGCATCAGTCTGCGCCCGACCGCTGCTGCGCTCTGCGCAAGGTCGGCCCGCTCTTCGACGCGCTGGCCTCGTATCAGGTGTGGGTCACTGGGCTTCGCCGCCAGCAATCGAAGTCGCGCGCCCATCTCCAACTGGACGAAGACTTCAAACTCCCCAGCGGCGCGACCCTCCGCAAGCTCAACCCGCTCGCCGACTGGTCCACGCGCGATGTGTGGGACTACGCCTCCGCGCACGCCATCCCGCTGCTGCCGCTCTACGACCTCGGCTACACCAGCATCGGCTGCGCGCCCTGCACCAGCCTCCCCGCCGATCCCAACGATCCACGCTCCGGCCGCTGGTCGGGACGCAAGCTCGAGTGCGGCATTCACCTTCAGGAGTCGTGAGCACCCATGGAACTTCTGCTGGGATTCGTCATCGCCGTCCTGATCGCGCTCACCGGCGTAGGCGCGGGAACGATGACCGCTCCGATCCTCATCCTGTTTCTCCACGTGCCCATCCCTGTTGCCGTGGGCACAGCACTCGCCTACTCTGCCGCGGTGAAGCTCCTCGTTGTTCCCGTTCAGATCTGGCGCGGCCAGGTTGTCTGGCGCATGCTGGGCATCATGCTCCTTGCCGGTGTCCCCGGCGTCATCCTTGGCACATTCCTCTTTCATCGTGCCGTCGATCTCGAGAGCGACAAGGGGTGGCTCTACATCGCCCTCGGCAGCATGATCGCCTTCTCGTCCGCGTGGCACATCTACCGGCACTTCCGCCCCACCCAGAGCCGACGCGATCACGCGGCCCGTCCAGCCTGGCTAGCGGCCCTCATGCTTCCTGTCGGCGCGGAGGTCGGGTTCTCGTCCTCAGGAGCCGGCGCCCTGGGCACCATCGCCCTGCTGAGCCTCACGCGCCTCCAGCCGAGTGAAGTGGTGGGCACCGATCTCGCCTTCGGCCTGTGCCTCTCGCTCATCGGCGGCGGAATGCATCTGGCCAGCGGCGGCTTCGACCCCGGCCTGCTGGCGCGCCTCATCGCCGGCGGCTTGCTCGGCGCTGTGGCCGGCAGCACCCTCGCCCCGCGGATTCCCGCCCGCACCATGCGTCTGGCCCTGTCGCTGTGGCTGCTCGCCATCGGCCTTCAGCTCTGCTGGCAGGCCGCTGCCCTGGCAGCGAGTTAGCGCCATGCTCCCTGGGTGTTCATTCGCCGCCTGTACCCCTCTCCAATTTCTGAAGGTTCGGTTACAAAAGAGTTTGTATTCGCCTTATTCGAAGGTGCATGCACCTTTGACGCGATAAGAACCCCTCCGCCCTGCAAACAAAACCTCCCTTCTCTGCATCGCATCATCTGCACCGCTGGATGATGAATGAATATGATGTTTTGCCGCAGTCGGAACGGACAGAAGTCGTTCCTCCGCCGGAGAGCCACCTCCGCCTTTTTCCAACGCTTAGCCGTCCTCTGCCTCACAGGTGTCGTGTCCACGACGGTTTCTACGCCCAAAGCGCACGCCCAGAGCGCTGTGCTTCCCGATGCACCACAGCCGCTGGCAAGATTCAGCGGTTCCATCTACGGCACGGTTCTGGACACCAGCGGCGCACCCGTCCCGGGCGCCGAGATTACCCTCCGGGGGAAGAACCCTCCGGTACGCCGCACCATGGCCTCCGACCCACAAGGCACGTTCCGGTTTGTCGGATTGCGCGCCGCGACCTTCACGGTCACCGTCCGCGCTGCGGGGATGCAGTCGGCAGCGCCAACCATCGTTCCCCTGGGACGGGGCGAGGCCTACAAGCTGCCGATCACAACCGCGCCCATGCCAAAATTCAGCGACACAGTCCACGTGACAGCCAGTCCGCTTCAGATCGCGACTGCTCAGGTGCACGAACAGGAAAAGCAGCGCGTGCTCGGCGTGATTCCAAACTTCTACACGAGCTATTTGTGGAACGCGGCCCCGATGTCGACGCAGCTGAAGTATCACCTGATGTTCCGATCCCTGATCGATCCCATCACCATTGCGGGCTCAGCCGGGGTGGCTGGCGTCGAACAGTGGCAGGATATCTATCCCGGATACGGTTCGGGAATCGAGGGGTACGCGAAGCGCTTCGGAGCATCCTACGCGGATTCCATCGACGCCAGGCTTCTGGGCAGGGCGATTCTGCCGGGAATATTCCACCAGGACCCGCGCTATTTCTATCGCGGTTCCGGATCGGTGGGAACACGCATTGGATACGCGGTGAAAGAAGAACTGCTCTGCCGCGGCGATAACGGAACGCAGCAACTCGCGTACTCGCGCCTGCTGGGAGATTTCGCAGCGGCCGGCATCTCGAACATCTACCACTCGCCTGCAGATCGCGGCGTGGACATTACGTTTCGAGATGCGGGAGTAATTATCGGGGCGAACGCGGCAGAAAACGTCCTGATCGAATTCCTTTCACGCTCCCTCACGACTCACGTGCCGGGCTTCGAGAACGGGAAAAAGATCAAGCTAAAGTGACGAGGCCGGCAAACAGGCAACCACAACGCCCACACGGGCTACAAATACCGGCTACCGGCTGCCGTTTCACTTCCGCCCTTCGCGCTTCTGCGCTACCACCAGACCACGCGGCGTCGGAAGCAGCACCACAGAAATGAGCCCTTCCGCCTCCAGCCGCAGCGCCGCCTCCCGCACCACGCCCGGATGCGACGCCGCATCATGCATCAGGATCAGCCCCGTCGCCCGGATCTGCGGCAGGTAGCGCCGCACTTCCTGCTCGCGTATCTCCAGATCGCTATCGCTGTAGAACAGGTCAATCGTCCCCGGCACCTGCATGGTGAGGCTCGACTCGTTGCGCAGGTCGATCCACTGGCCGAGCCCCGAGGCCGCGATCCTCTCCTGGGCTTTGACGAAGACCGCCGGATCGAACTCGCACGTCACAATCCGTCCAAAGTCGTTGCGCTCGAGTCCCCGCGCCATCCACACCGCGCTGACCCCGAGAAAGGCGCCCGTCTCCACGATCAGCTCCGGCTTGACGGTCGTCACCAGCGTCGCCAGGAACTCCAGCACCTCGACCTCGGCGGTCATCGAGTCGTACATGCTCCACCGCTCCGGGTGCCAGCACTCCGGCGTCGCGCGATGATACTCCGGCAACTGCGCACCCGCCGCCCGCTCCGCCTGCAGCATCACCTTATGTTCCTGCTTCAGCTTCTTCTTAAAGAGCCCCACAATCTCTCCTCGATCAAACGTTGATTGTAGATGGCCCCTTCTAGCTGCGTTCTCTTGCCTCCAGCCATCCCTGTACCCTGCGCCCTGTACCCTGTACCCTGTCTTCATGAAAGTCGCCCTGCTCGGATTCGGCACCGTCGGCAGTTCCGTCGCTCGCATCCTCTGCGACCTCAAGCCCGATGGCCTCGAACTCTCGCACATCTTCAACCGCGGTGTCGCCCGCAAGAAGGTCGATTGGGTTCCCAAAAGAGTGATCTGGACCGAGGACTTCGACGAGGTCCTGCGCTCCGATGCCGACGTCATCGTCGAGCTGGCTGGAGGCCTGGAGCCGGCCGGCACCTGGGTCCGCCGTGCGCTCGAAGCCGGCAAGTCCGCGGTGACCGGCAACAAAAAACTCATCGCGAAGCACGGCATCGAGCTCGACCGCCTCGCGCGCTCCAACGGCGGCCATCTGCTCTACGGCGCGGCTGTCGCCGGTGGAATCCCTGTTATCCCGGGCCTGCTCCAGGGCCTGGCCGGCGATCGCATCACCCGCATCGAAGCCATCCTGAACGGCACCTGCAACTACATCCTCAGCCGGATTGAAACCGGCGACGCCTTCGCTGAAGTGCTGCGCGACGCGCAGAAGCTGGGCTACGCCGAAGCCGATCCCAGCGAAGACGTGTACGGTTACGACGCGCGCGCCAAGCTGGTGATTCTCTCCCGCATCGCGCTCCGCGCCGCCATTGACGTCGAATCCGTTGGCTGCCGCTCGATCACTGAAGTCGACGCCGTCGATCTGGTCTACGCGCGCGATCTCCACTGCACGATTCGCCAGATCTCAAAAGCCGAGCTTCGCCCCGATGGCATCTCCGCTACGGTCGGTCCCATGCTCGTGCCGCTGCGTTCGCCCTTTGCCTGGTCGCGCAGCACCGAGAACATGGTTCTCGTCTCCGGCCAGTATGGTGGCGACGTCGTCTTCTCCGGCCATGGCGCCGGCGGCAATCCTACGGCAGTCGCCGTCGTTTCGGACCTCATCTCGCTCGCCCATGGTTCCCGCGCTGTCGACCTTCCCAGCCGCGCCACCGCCGTCAGCGGCGAGTTTGAGCTGCGCCACTATATCCGCTTCGTGGTGCGCGACCAACCCGGCATCGTCGCGGAGATTGCCGGAGCGCTCGCCTCGGAGAAGATCAACATCGACGCGCTCTTCCAGCGCACCGGCTACCAAAAAGGGCAGCTGCCGTTCGTCGTCACGGTGGAACCCTGTGCCGCGTCGGCGCTGCGCCGCGCGCTCGATCGCGTCAGCAACGCGGGATGGCTGGCCCAACCGCCGCTCGACATGCCCATCCTCGGCGAATAGGGCGAACCAATTCCGGCTATTGCGAGGAAAGAATCTCGATTCCCGAGGTGACCAGGTGCGGAAATCTCCGGTCGAAGGTTGCGATCGTAGCTCCAGCCTCAGCGGCAAACGCAGCCAGATAAGCGTCAGTCCAGGCGTTGGCGGCGCCCTTCGCGGCAGAACTCACGCTACGCCAGGTGTGGCTGAAACCCGGAGGCTCCGGCAAAAAAACGACACGCCGATCCCGCCGCCATTGGTCGTAGACTCCCCATGCGGGGGCATGGGACAGGACATCTTCTCCCATCACATGATGGTTGGTAAGCAGACGCAAAAAGCCCATTTCTGTCACGCGACAAAATACGAGCTGTCTTTCCGGAGCCCGCTCCAACCATTGCTTTGCGGCGACGTGGTGAACGTGGCGATCCGAAGTCAGCGCGATCCACACGTTGACGTCAGGTAAGCAAATCATCGAAATTGAATTCTTCCAGGCGCAGGGTACCCGGTTTCTGCGAGTGCAGCAGCGGTAGATGCACTTCGCCCGATGCCGAGATCACCTCCGGCTCGGCGATCAGAGCGCTTTCAAAAACGCGAACGATCAGCTCTTCTACGGTCACTCCGCGATTCTGCGCTACGCGTTCGCCCCGGCGATAGGTGGCGTCCGGTAAATCAATCATCGTCCGCATACAGTGCCTCGCCTCCATGATACGTGCATCCCCATGCACCCTCCAATACACTTGACCCAGATGTTCGCCACCATCGTTGCCGGCGCCACCACGCTGCTCACTGTCGCCGGCCTCGCCTACTACCTCATCGCTCTCTGGAGCGCGCGCAGCTATCTGCGCCGCACCCGCTTCCCTGCCGGATTCGCGCCGCCGGTCAGCATTCTCAAGCCGCTCCATGGCCTCGACCCCGGCATGCTCGAAGCGTTTGCCAGCCACTGCCACCAGAATTATCCTGCCGACTACGAGCTGCTCTTCGGCGTCTCCAGCCTCGACGATCCAGCCGCCGCTGTCGTTCTCCAACTCCAGGCTGCGTTTCCCGAGCGATCCATCCGGCTCATCCACACACCTGAGGTCCTCGGCCCCAACGGCAAAGTCAGCAACCTCGCCCAGATGGCGCGGCACGCCCGCTACGACTACCTCATCTTCAACGACAGCGATATTCGCGTCGGCCCGAACTACCTGGCCCACGTGCTGGCGCCCTTCGTCCCGCAGCAAGGCAAACTGCCCGTTGGACTCGTCACCGCTCTCTATCGTGGCCGCGCGCACCGGACCCTCGGCTCGAAACTCGAAGCCCTGGGCATATCGACCGACTTCATTCCGGGCGTACTGACCTCACGTCTCCTCGAGCACGGCATCCATTTCGGACTCGGTTCGACCCTTGCCGTCTCGCGCCGTGTGCTCGATGCCATCGGCGGACTGGCCCCCCTCGCCGAATATCTCGCCGACGACTATATGCTCGGTGTCCGCATCGCTCACGCTGGCTTCGCGGTCGAACTCTGTGACGAGGTCGTCGAAACCCACGTCCCGGAGTGGAGCTTTTCCGGCTACCTCCACCATCAGCTGCGCTGGGCGCGCGCCATGCGCGACTCGCGTAAAGGCGGCTACGCCGGTCTGGTCTTTTCTTATGGTCTGGCCTGGTCGATGCTGAACCTCGTCGCCTCGGGGCTCAGCCTTCCCGCCATAGCGCTCTTCAGCCTCGCGCTGATGTTCCGCGTCTCGCTAGCGCTGGGGGTTGGGGTGGGGATTCTCGATGACCGCCAGGTCCTGCGGAACCTGTGGCTTCTCCCGCTGCGCGACCTCCTGGCTCTGGGAATATGGGCCTGGAGCTACGCCTCGGATGCCATCGCCTGGCGGGACGAACGGTTTTTACTGGAGGGCGGAAAGCTCCGCAAGCTCGAATCGAAGAGCGCCTAAGCGTTTCTCGCCCGCTACGACCCAAGCGGCGTTTCCACGTGCAATATGCGCGCGACTTCCCCGTCCTTCAGCATCTGCGCGGCCTTCGCGATATCAACGCCTGCGGGAACCGGGTGATAATCGCTCGTCACCTCGTCCTCCTGGTCGCCGATGGTCTTGAAGAACAGCGCGTGGCCCGAGATATGGACGTGCATACCGGTGATCTGCCAGCTGCCGTCTCCCACGTCCTCGCGGAGGATCTGAAAAGTCCCGCCGGCGTTGATGCGGCCAAGCAGGCCCCAGGCGAACGTCACGTCGTGATCGAGATGCCCGGACAGATTCTTCAGGCGCATCTGGCTCTCGTTGACGACCATCGTCCCCGACATGGCGGCCAGAACTCTGCCGCTCATGCCGTCCGGCGAGAAGTTGGGGTCGGGATGAAACTCCAGCTTGATATCGCCATCGGTGCGATCGACGATCTTCCAGATGAAAGCCTTCGGCAGCAGGTTCAGCATGTCGCGTGCCTGCTGGCCGTCGTTTTGCTCGGCCTTCTTCTTACGCGCGCGCAGCGCCGGATCGCTCACCATGCGCTGAATCTGATTCAGATCGTCCTGGTGCACCTCCGCGCTCGGCGGTTTGCCGCGGTCCTCGACTACCTCGGAGAGATTGCCATCTGCCGTCTCGATGACGATCTTCACGATGTCTTTATCAGGCGATTTGTAGGCGTCGCGATACATCCAGCGACTGTGATCGTTGGTGTCGGCGTCCAGCTCGTTGTGAACGACCGTCGTCACGATCTCTTTGGCGGACTGGGCGTGGATCGTCGCGGGAACCAGAGCACAGCAAAGAACGAGGAATCGAAGGGCCGGCCACTGTCTCTTGCGAAAAGCAGTTCGTATCATCCAGGTTCCCCGCAGCATACCGGGGAGAAACGGCACATGGGCATAGGCAGATTCCTTTATATTCCTGCGCGGCAGCCGTTGACCAGCGTCGGGCCGCGCTTGGTTGATCCGGAACGAACCAGCATCGGCCCTCGCGCTACCGGGACTGTACAATATCCTGGAGAAACCACGATGCCGCACATGGTCTTTTGTTCGCGCTACAAGCAGGAAATGGAAGGGCTGGACGAGCCGCCCTTCGACAGCGACTTTGGCAACAAGGTCTACAACAACGTGTCGAAGAAGGCGTGGCAGGAGTGGGCCGAGCGCCAGAAGATGCTCCTGAACGAATACCGTCTGCAACCCTGGACGCCCCAGGCGCAGGAGTTCCTCGTCGAGCAGATGGATCAGTTCTTCTTTGGCGAAGGCGCCGCCCTGCCGAAAGAATATGTGCCGCCGTCGCACTGAGGAATTAGCGAGACCCTTTAGCGAAAGACCGTTTAGCGAGAGAGTTTTTACATCCTTCGCCAATAGCTTTCTGCCAAACGCCCTTTGCTGACCGCTCTTCCGCTCCACGCTCAGTGCACGTGCAGCTTCCACGCCGTATAGCTGACGATCTCATGCGTCAGCCGCTGGAATCTCTGCGATGCGGGAATCGTTTTCCCCACCGGTCTGGGCGACGTGTACACCTCCAGCCCATCCTGCTGGCAGATAGCGTGGATGCGAAACAGATGGCTCCCGTCGCTGACCACATCGATGGTCCGCAGCTCATTCGCGCGTGCGATTATCGCCAGCCGTTCCGCCGACTGCTCCGTGTTGTCGCTCTCGGTCTCGGCGATGATGTCCCGCGCCGGCACGCCGTGCGCCATTAAATAATCGTGGCCCACGCCGCCTTCCGAATGCAGATCCATGGCCTCTCCACCACCCAGCGTGATAATCAGCGGCGCCAGCCCCCGCTTGTAGAGTTCCAGCGCATGATCGAGCCTCGCCCGCAATACCGGCGACGGCCGGCCGTCATACTCCGCCGCGCCGAACACGGCGATAGCGTCCGCAGGGCGCGCCTCATCCCGCTGGGCGTAATACCGAATCTGCCCATTGACCCACAGGGCCCACAGCGCACCGCCCGCCAGCACCACTCCGGCTGTCCACAGCACAACCCTGCTCCTTGTGAGCCCGGGCATCCGGTGCACAGAGCGAAGATTGTTCTTCGGCACGATCACGGTACGATCATCGCTCCTGCAGTGCGAGTACGATCGCGTGGGTTGGAATCGCCCCTTCGCGCAGAATCTGCCAGGTTCCTTCGGGGCCCGACAGGTCCACGATGGTCGTCGGCACGCTGCGCCCCGTCGGTCCGCCGTCGATGATTAGCGGAATCCTGTCGCCGATCTGGTCCCGCACGCAGTGGGCGTAGGTGCACTCCGGCAGTCCTGCCAGATTGGCCGCCGTCGCCGTAATCGGCATGCCCAGTTCCGCTACTACGGCTCGCGGAATCGCCGCGTCCGGCACGCGCAGCGCCACGTTGCCCGTGTTCGCCGTGCTGCGCAGCGGCAGCCGCGAGCTGGCCTTCACGATCACCGTCAGCGGTCCCGGCCAGAAGCGCTCGGCCAGCAGATCGAAGCAAATCCCGCACTCGCGCGCCAGCTGGTAGGCCTGCGACAGCCCCGCCACCAGCAGCGACAGCGGCTTCTGCTTCATCCGCGTCTTGATTTCGTAAATGCTTTCGACGGCCCGCAAATTCACCGGGTCGACGGCCAGCCCGTAGAACGTGTCCGTGGGCATGCCGACAACTTTGCCGTTGCGAATGCACGTCGCAACATACTGAATCCGGTCGGGCTCAGGCTCATCCGGATGGATGCGCAGAATCTCCGCTGACAAGGGCTCTCCCGTCCAGCAACGTATCGGCGCACGCGCTCCGTGGATGAAACCGGGCCTGATCGACCTGTCCGGCGGAGGTTTAGAATCCCTCCATGCCGACGGTTTCGGATCGCTCGCGCCTCATCAGCATTGTACAGAGTCGCCAGAACGCCAAGGTCCGTGAACTGCGTGCCGCGTTAACTCGAAATGGCCCGGAGGTGCCCGAGGTAATCGGCCTCGAAGGCGAGCACCTTCTCGCCGAGGCTCTGCGCAGTGGCCTTCGCGTCCGCACCGTGTTTGTTCGCGCCGATCCCGACCACCGCAGCCTCCACCGCCTCGATCGCCTCGACCTCCCTGCCGCAGTCGCCGTCGTCTCGCTCAATCCCGCCGTGTTTGCCAGCGCGGTCGAAACCGAGTCTCCCCAGGGCATCGCCGCCCTGGTGGAGCCGCCCCAGTTTTCGCTCGCCGAGATTTTGTCCGGACCGCGGCCATTGGTCGTAATCGCGGCCGCGCTCCAGGACCCCGGCAACTTCGGCACCCTCGTGCGCTCGGCCGAAGCCTTCGGCGCCACCGGCGTCATCGCCCTTCCAGGTACCGTCAGCATCTGGAACGCGAAGGCTCTGCGTGCCTCGGCGGGGTCGGCGTTCCGGGTGCCCGTGATCGCGGAGAAGTCTGCATCCGCCTTTGCCCTTCTCGCCGAGCGCGCTATCCCGGTCCTGGCGGCGGTTCCTTTTTCGGCCGATCCGGACGCGACCCCTGCGACGCGCGCGGATCTCGCCGGCCCAGCGGCCCTGCTGATCGGCAACGAAGGCAGCGGGAGAGCAGGGCGGAGTTGATTTCGAAGGAGGGATTTTCGGTGGTGGC
>VFSW01002764.1_pt1 | contig 26429 bp, 18 predicted proteins | sample 5358111 | NCBI WGS metagenome assembly VFSW01 (sample SAMN11554181, study PRJNA540505) | mine drainage metagenome | isolation source: sediment from site ElyBrook_90M | place: USA: Ely Copper Mine, Vershire, VT | collected 2017 | reverse complement strand
GTCCTGGAGGGGCTTGCGGCGGGCGCTGAGAACGGCCAAGGGCGCATCGCCTGCTGCCGGGGCGGCGGTGTCATAGAAGGCGCCGGCGGCGCGATCGTAAAAGCGGGCAATCGTGGCGTCGGCGAGCTTGACGGCGACGCGGTAGAAGTTGATGTAGCCGGTCGCCTGCCAGGCATCGACTGCGGCATGGATGGTGAAGGCGTAGTCGTCCAGGGTGCCCTGAACGCGCGGCGCGTCCGGCTGGACAGGGTCCGACTCGCCGTAGGCGATGACGTGGTAGAGGGTTTCCGCGCCATCCCAGGCTTTATTGAGGAGCCGGTCGAGGGTGCGCAGGGCGAACTCCTGCACCCCGTCCAGGCGGAGAACGCGGGCGGTTTCGAGATAGGCGGTGACGGCCATCGCGTTCCAGCCGGTGAAGAGAGTGCGGTCGATGAAGGGAGTGGGGCGGACGGCGCGAGCCGTCAAGAGCTTTTGCTTTGCGGAGTCGCGCAGGGCGCGGAGAGACTCGAGATTGCCGCCGTGCGCAGCCATCTCGTCGAGGGTCTGCTTGACGTGGAGCACGTTCTTGGCGGGGTTGTGGTGCATGTCCCCGAGGGTGCCGACGTCCCAGTAGGTGGCAGCGAACTCGATCTCGGCGGGACTCAGGACGGCGGCGGCCTCTTCGGCGGTCCAGGTGAAGTAGTCGCCGTCGTCGTCGAGGTTGATGTCGGCGTCCTGCGAGGCATAGAAGCCGCCACGGACGCGGTCGGTCATGGTGGTGTCGAGCCAGTCAACGATCTGGCGGGCGGTCTCTAGGAAGTCAGGGCGAACGAAGCTCTGGAAGCCGTGCACGTAGTTGCGCAGCAGCTCGGTGTTGTCGTAGAGCATCTTCTCGAAGTGGGGGACGACCCAGCGCTCGTCGACCGAGTAGCGGTGGAAGCCGCCGCCGAGGTGATCGTAGACGCCGCCGCAGGCCATCTTTTCGAGGGTGACAGTGAAGGCGACTGAAGCCTCGCCGTTGTCGCGGTTCATGGCGACTTCAAGAAGCAGGTCGAGTGCGGAGGGGTGGGGAAACTTGGGCTGGGCTCCGAAGCCGCCGTTGCGCGGGTCGAACTGGTTCAGGGCGGAGGCGGCGATCTTGTCGACCAGGGCAAGGGTGAGTTCGCCACCGCGGCCGGAGAAGCTCTCGTTCTGCTCGATGGCGGCCATGACGCTGGAGGCGGACTCGAGGGCCTCGTCGCGGCGCTCGCGCCAGGCCAGGGCCATGGTGAGCAGGACGCGGCCGAAGCCGGGGCGGCCATAGCGGTCGCCGGGAGGAAAGTAGGTGCCGCCGAAGTAGGGACGGCCGTCGGGGGTGAGGATGGCGGTGAGCGGCCAGCCGCCCTGTCCGCTCATGGCGGAGACGGCGGCCTGGTAGCGGGCGTCCACGTCGGGGCGCTCGTCCCGATCGACCTTGATGGCCACGAAATGCTCATTGATGAGCGCGGCGGTCTCAGGGTTTTCGTAGGACTCGCGGTCCATGACGTGGCACCAGTGGCACCAGACCGCGCCGATGTCGAGCAGGATGGGCTTGTCTTCAGCCTGGGCGAGGGCGAAGGGTTCCGGACCCCAGGCGTGCCACTGGACAGGCTGATGGCGGGCCGAGCGCAGGTAGGATGACGCCGCAAGAGCGAGCGGGTTTTCGCCTGTCGTCGGGTGGACGTCGTCCGGTTCCATGGCCTGAGGATACATGGGTTATGCCCCGGCCCGCCAGCAAATCAGGTTTCGAGAACCACGGCGGCCGAGCCGGGAGCCAGCTCAAGCTTGCCAGGCCATGGTTTGGCTTCGGGCTGCTCGGGCGAGACCCACTTCAGGGATGCCGGGCTTGGCTGGTCGAGAGAGACCTCGCAGACCATCCTATCCGTGTCGCCCATGTTGGCGAAGGCCACGGCGCGACGGCCATCGCTGCGGCGGTAGACGGCGTATTCGGCGAGCGGCGCGCCGCCGGCGGTGACGCGGGCCCCCAGCGTCGAGCGGAACTCGGCATCCCAGATCCACTCCCGATATTTGCGGCGCAGATCGTCCACGGCGCGGCCATAGCTGAGAGTCGCCGGAATCTCGTCGAGTTCGCCGTGGAAGTCGCGCGGCTCATAGCTCATGGAGAAGCGGTAGAGCAGGCAGGCGTTGATCATCTGCCGGTCGTTCGAGCCGGTGACGGCGACCGACATGGGCGCGAACGGAGCGATGTATCTTCCCAACGGGACGAAGCCGCGGCCGATGCGGAAGTAGGACATGTCGTAGGTCTGCAATTCGAGGTCGTAGGGCGACTCGCCGGCAAAGAGAAACTGCTCGGGGTCGACGATGGCGCGGAAGCCCTCAATGAGCGGCACATCTCCGGAGAAGACGGCGCCCGGAACGGGGTGGCCGTGGGTCGCGGAGAAGCAATAAGGGCTCATGTGCCATTGGCACTCGTCGAAGAGGATGCCGCTGGCGCCGAGATCGACGCTTTTGCGGAACTCCCGGAGAGCGCGGGCGCGCCAGGCAGGACTGGCCTGGCACATGCCGGCGCCGTGACGGGCGTTGATGCCGGCGATCTGGGTGGGCGTGTCGTAGTTGTAGCCGTTGAAGGTGTAGGGCGTGCCGTAGGGATCTTCGATGGCGTATTTTTTGAACTCCCCGGCATAGGCGGGAGCGGTAACGTCGGCCCATGCGTACTTGTTGAAAAGGATGATCTCCACGCCGAGCTTGCGGCTGGCGGCGATGGCGTCTTTGAACTCCTGCGCGGTGCCCAGGCGGGGATCGATGTCGTGGAGAGGAAAGTCGCGGTCCTGGCCTCCCTTCTGCCATCCGGTGAGCTGAATGGCCTTCACGCCCCAGCGCTGGCAGGCTTCCGCGTAGCCGACTAGATCCTTGTAAGGAAAGGACAGCCGGTCTTCAGCGGAGTTGATCTGGATCTGCTGCCAGGCGTGCACGTCGAGAACCCAAGATGGCGTCTTGGGCGGTTTGTGCCAGGAGCTGCGCCAGGCTTTGTAGATGTCCGCACCGGCGTGCCAGTCGCCCGCGAAGGACTCGAGCACCAGCGACTCGGAGCGCTGGGAGGTGCCGGGCTGCACAAAGCAGAGGTGATTGGGATCGAGGGCGACGGCGGAATCTGCGCTGCGTGCCGAGGCGGCGGCGCTGGAGTTGAAAGAGTCCACATAGGCCGGCTTTAGCGAGAAGCAGATTTGCACCACCTGCTTCTGGGCCGGGTCGTGATAGCCGAGGTAGAGTCCGACGGTGTCGCCCAGCACGAGAAGGAACTGCGTGTCGGCGCCCAGGTTGCGCAGTTGAGCGGGAGTGTCGTAGCCGTAGTAGCCGACTTCATTTCCAAAGGACGGCCAGAGGCTGTTGGAACTCATGCCGCTGTAGCCCCACGCGGTCTGGCGGAGATTCCTGTCTTCGACGGGGGGCTTGATGCCGGTGAGGCGCGGATAGGTGTAGCTCTCGATGACCGCGGGGCTGCCGTTGCGAATCTCGTAGCTGAAGTGGACGGCGGCTCCTTCAAGGCGGATTGACTGGGTGACGGCGATGTCGAGCCGGCCCATGCGGTCGCTCTCGAAGCCGATCCAGGCGATGGTGGCGTGGGTGCCGCCGGATTGAATGTGCGGTTTGCCGGCGTGATGCTCATTGAGGTAGTGGAAGCGATGATCGGGGGCCGGCACGTGGAGGCGCAGGCCGCCGCCGCGCAGCTTCCAGCCGTGCTGCTTTGACTCGAGCCGATCGACGCATCCGGTCTGGCGATCGATGGCGACGAGCAGATGACCGTTCTCCAGCACCAGCAGGTCGGGAGTGGCGGCCTGGGCGTAGGGCGCCGCGACATGGGAGATTAACCCCGAGGCGCTGGCGGTGAGAGCGGTGCCGAGGAATTTGCGGCGGGATAAAGCTGGGCTGGAATTCTTCACCCAGCGAAGCTAATCCCCGCGCGCGGCTGCGTCAAGGCTGGAGATACCGCAAGGGCGGGTGCGATGGGGAGAGAGTGTTCGCTTCCCTTGTGCCTGCCGGCGCCCGAAGCGAGCTTCAGGCGCCTGAGCAGGAGGGTTCCATTGCCGGCGGAGAGCTAGCTTTTGGCCAGCTCGGTTTCGATGGCGGCGACCAGTTCGGGAGCGTCGGGCTGCGTGTCGGGGGCGAAGCGCTTGACCACTTCCCCGCCCCGGCTGACCAGAAACTTCTCGAAGTTCCACAGGATCTCGGGGGCGGGGTTGCCCTCGATGCCGAAGCCCTTGAGCTTCTCGCGCCAGGAGACTTCGCCAAGGCTGATCGCCTTGGGCTGGGCGGCGATGAGGGCGGCGTAGAGCGGGTGCTTCTCCGGGCCGACGACGGGGATCTTGTCGAAGAGCGGGAACTTGACGCCGAAGTTGGTGGTGCAGAAGGTGACGATTTCCTCGTTGGTGCCCGGCTCCTGCTGCTTGAAGTCGTTGGCCGGGAAGCCGGCGACGACCAGCCCCTGGCCCTTGTACTGCTCGTAGATCTTTTCCAGGCCTTCGTACTGCGGGGTGAGGCCGCATTTTGAGGCGACGTTGACGACCAGCAGGACGTGGCCCTTGAACTCGGCCAGAGTGGTGGGTTCGCCGCTGATCTTCTTGACGGGAATGTCGAGGACGGATGTGCTCATGACGATGGATTCTCCTGGTTCCTTCTACATTCTAACCACCTGCGTTGGGGCAGACGCCGCTTGCGCGGCATGGGAGTTGTGGGTGCGTCCGGCTGGCCGGGAAGGGTTCGAGGGATCCCACACTTGCGACAAGGACAACAACGCCGCAAGCATGGGGCACCGACAATGGGAGATATTGAAAGCACGTAAGTTACAGATTCTAAAATGTCCTAAATCTCCCAAAACTCCATAAAGCCCACAGTAGGAGCACAAATGAGCACAAAATCCTCGGACCGCGCCTTCGGCTAGTTTCTCAGTTTGCAGGCCATTCTTTCCGAATAGGCGGTAGTACGCCCAGAACGCGAATCTACTTAGAGAACGTGAGCGGATAGATGCGCAATTCATTGGCCTCGAAGGAAGCATAGTGAAGACCGTCAGGAGCCAAAGCTGCGCGACCGTTCTTAGGAAACACTCGACTCACGATTGGGGATTGTGACGAACGGTCGAAGATGAACCAACGACCGTTGCCGCCCTCGTCGCACGGAGTTCCGAAAACTTTTCCAATGACGTTGCAGGGATGGGCGTCATTCGTGGCGAATGTCGCGTAGCGAGAAAGATCGCGCGTTGCGGTATCGATTGTCCCTTGAAACTGAGGTGGAAGCCACGGAAGAGCCTCTGGCTGTGCACCCCTTCTCCAAATCACAATCCGATCCACATCGCTGTTCTTGCCGTGTATCTGGCCAACCACACTCCCATCGGCCAAGAGTCCGACTATTGACGCTGTTTCACCATCCTGAAGAGATGCCGTCCAAGCATTATCATTTTCGCTAAGTGCGTTGAGAGTACACCGAAATTTGGCGCCGGCGTGCACGACACTTGTGTTTGTGTACTCACCGGGGCGAAGTTCCTGGCCGCAAAACATGAATGCGAAGCCATGCTCTCCGAACTTCCTGTCCATCGCTCCAGCCGGCCAATCGATCTGTCTACTTGCAATTTCCTTCAGCCCGGACCCTCCAAGGATCGAGACAGTATGGCCTCCGCCGAATGGAGAGCCACTTTCCGTTACCACGTCGTGTTCGACAAACGTTGTTTGCTCTAGAAAGAGGTCGCGCTGGGCTACATCCTTGAGGCTCGCGTCGAGGAGACGTACGCCAGACTTGGATTCTTGCCTGCCGTCCGGATCTAGGTTGACCGATTGAATTCTGACAAGCAGCGTATTCCCCGGGCCGGCAGTCGCCTCACCGTCCGCCACGACTTCTCCATTGCCGTCTGCAAGATAGGACAGGTCTCGACTGGCCTTCAACTTCCCTTTGAGATCAAAGACCAAGACGCGAAGGAGGCCATCGACTTTACTGTCTGGTGACCGACGAAAGCACGGGCTGGTGTTGAATCCAACCGCAACGTTTTCACTATCCAACCAGACGGCAAAACGATACCCAAAAATCTGGTTGGAGCACTTGGTTTCCGCGCCAGGTTGGAAGAAGTCTTCGGGTAATCCATGTACCTTGAGTAGAATCTGCACACTCGCGGCTGGCCCGACGTCGGTCTGCTGTGACGCAGCATGCATGTGTGCTGTAGAACAGCCAACGAAAAGATTGCAGCCAGTCACAATTGGCAAGGTCAAGGCCAGTTTTAACAGGAACGAAGGACGCATTTGGGCGGCTTTCCATTCACTTCAGATTGTGAGAACAGTTTACCTCGCAGTCGGTTCTGAGCAACTGTCGCCGACTCGCCGATTAACTCGTCTTAAAATGGAGTTTCCGTTGATGGCGGAGCACAAAACTAGCACAAAAGCTTAACCGTGTTCCTCAAGGCGTTCCAGCTATGGCGCTTAGAGCGCATTCCAAGCATGGGGCACCCACATCGTTGCGGCGGGAAAAGGTGGGGCCGCATCGTTGCGGCGCCAAACGCCAGTTCTGGGCTTGCTCCGGGCTGGCGCTGGTGAGGCGCGACAGCCGCGCATATCGCATGGTTGATGGGCAATTGGAACGTAGGAAGAAGCCGGCGCGGCTTGCCTCCGGCTACGCTCAAGCCCGGTGTGCCCTTACTTCCTGTTGACTGGGCCCATCCCCAGGCTGGCCGGCCTTACGCTGCCGTCGGAATTGTGCGCGATCTGGTGGCACACCAGGACGCAGGTGTTCACGGCGTGATTGTAGGAGACGGGAAGATTGCCGTTCGGGGCCACGACGTTCATATCAAAATTGATCAGCCTCTCCCCGCTGATGCTTCCGCTGGTGGCGCCCATGCCGTGGGCGGTGTGGCAGGTGGAACAACTGAAGCCGGCGCTGATGTGTTTGGCATGGTTGCTCCAACTCGCATTGCTCTGCACCGTCGACAAATTATGGCACTTGCCGCACAGGGCGTAGGGACCATTCACGCTGAGGTCCGGGCTGGGGAAGAGGTTGGTGATCAGTTGCCCCGGCAGAGTGGCCTGGCTGAATTCATAACGGCGCTCCAGAATGTGCGTCCATCTGGATCCGTGTGGTCCATTCGGGCCGGCGCCCCCGAACTCGCGATTGTCGTCGCTGTTGTGGCAGTCGGTGCAGAATATCTGGAGCCCCATGATGCGGCCCTGTGTGACGCCGTCGAGATTCAGCATGTGGGTCAGCAGACTGGGCTGCGGGAGAGAGCTGTTGCTGGTATGCATAACCGGATGGCTGGAGGTAGCCGTGATGGCAAACTGCTGAATCAGGTTCAGTGCATCGCCCGCCGAAACCGCCCGCACCGGGAAATATCCATAAATGGGCTTCACCTGTTTGCCGGTGCTGGCCCCGTGACAACGCAGGCAGTTTTCGTACTGGTTGATGGCGGGGGTAAGAGCGGTAATTCCGTCGCTGGCGCTGACGCCCGCGATGTCCTTCTGGGAGATGCGGATCAGCGGGGGCGGAGGGAATGACGTGCCGACCGGCTGGGATCCATGCGCATTGTGGCAGTCAACGCAAGTTGCGTGACGGTTGTTGTTGAGCATGGTGTTCTCGGCGGCGTCGTGCGGATTGGCCGAAATTGGAAATGGATGGCCGACCTTGGAGGTGGCATATTCGGAAAAAATGTTCGGGGCGTTCGGAGAGAGGTTGGCGCCGTTGTGGCAGGCGATGCAATCCTGTTCGTTCTGGCCCCGCAAAAGGCGCGCCGTCGCGCTGCCGTTGTGGGGCGCATGGCAGCCAATACACGCATCGGCCGCTACATTCGGGTAGCTGCCCAGCAGCGCCGAGGGCGAAATCTTGCTGCTCGTGGCGAGTGCATGGGCGCTGATGGCCCAGTCGGCCAGCGGGTTAACCTGGCCGCTGACTTGCCGGGTGGGATCGTGGCAGGCCAGGCACATCTGACCGCTGGAACTATCCTTCACCAGAAAATTCAGCGACAGCCGATCTTTGGCCTGCACATGCGGGTCGTGGCATGAGGTGCATTCGACATTGCCGCCGATCAGCCTCACCGCTCCGGTGGGGTCCGCGGTCTTGTGGTTGGCCGCCAGCGAGGCGGCCAGGTCGATATTGTCCTTCAGGGGCAGCACCATGCTGAACGGGTGCGACGACTGCATGCTGGTGGAGCTATTGAAGACGTCCTGCGCGCTCATCGATCCGTGGGTCGTCACCTGTCCATAGGCTACGGTGTTCCCAACCGCCACGGAGCCGTCATGGCAGCTCAGGCATTCATTGCTGTCGGAGCCGAGCCGCGGCTGCCTGGCCTTATTCGCTTCGGTGCTGCTGGTGTACATCGTATAGGTTTGCGTGGTCAGCTTCTGGTTCCAGAGGCCGATATTGAGTGCCGAGTGCGGCGCATGACAGTAGGTGCAAAAGTCGGGACGTGCGCCGGCGATGGGCGAAGTGCTGCCCGGGCCCAGGTTATGGATGCCGATCACGTCGCCTGAGATTTGAGCGGGCAGGGTGGTTCCGGCGAACAGAATCGTCAGCCCGGCCAGTAGGATTACGCGGCTCACTTGACTCCCTCCCCGGACGGCTTGTTCAAGCCGGCATAATGAAACACCTGGACCCGGCGGTTAAACGAATCCACCACAAAAACCCGGTCGTCGTGATCGATGTACAGGCCCGCCGGAAGCTGAAACTCCCCCGCGTGCGTACCCTGCGAACCGAAGTAATAAAGCAGTTGGCCCTGGCTGTTGAAGACCTGCACAATCGACCACAAACCATCCACCACGTAAAGGTCGCCTTCCGAGTCGACACCCACGCCCTTGGGCCGGAACATGGCGCCCGGACTGTCGCCGATCTTGCCAAAGGAATACTGAAAGTCTCCATTGCGGTTGAAGACCTGCACGCGGAAATTCATGGCGTCGACCACCATCAGGCGAGGCCCGTCCAGCCGCAGTTCCGTGGGGAGATTAAACTCTCCGTCGGCCAGGCCGGTCTTGCCGATGGTCTTGAGCACGGTGCCCTGCATATCGAGGACAAAAACCTGGTCGCGCAGCGTATCGGTCACGTACATCCGCTGCTCCGCCGAATCCACCGCAATACCGGTAGGACGCTTGAAGTAACCTTCCCCGCCCTTCAGGCGGCCGATAGCGCGCATGAACTTCCCGCTGGGCTCGAACACGAAGATCACGCCCGCATCCGAATCCGTAACGTAAATGTTGTCCTGGGCATCGACGGTGACGCATTGCGGGGCAAGCATCGAGTCGCTTTTCTTCCCAATGCGCTGGATGAACTTGTACTTGTGCAGAGTGAAATCGAAGATGTGCACACCCGCCGCGCCCGGATCGGTGACGATAATCCGTCCGTGCGAATCCGTCGCAACGCTGTAAGGACGCACCAGGGAGTGGTAATCCGGTTCGCCGGCAATCACGTCAACCAGCTTGGTCCAGAAACCGCGGTTCGGCTTGACCTCGGATTCCGAGTTGAAGCTGTGCTCCCAGGTAAGCTTGCGCCCGCCGTCCAGCGACATCTCCCACAGTTCCGGCGTGGTGGCGCGAGACCGGGACTTCGGTGTCGCGAAGGTCGGAGCTAGCACCATTGCGGCGCCCGCCAGAACAAGCGCTGCCCTCACCCATTGCCGCCGCTCTGTTCTTAGAAGAAGTTGAACCAACGTGACACCCCAACGTAAAACGATGATATAACTTCCGTCGGCAAGCCGGACCCGCTGAATCCCTGCGCCAGCCGGGAGTATCCGCTGTTGAAACTCAGTTTCCGGACCTGGTACTGGATGAGGGCGCTGAACTCATCGTCGAGGTTCTGGGATGTGATCCCGGAATTGCTCGTGTTACTCTTTGACCTGCCGTAGTTGGCGGTAACCAGGAGCCCCCGGGCCGGTGCGCTGGCAAGCCCAAAGGAATAGCTGTCGCCGCCGTAGAGCGTTACCAGGCTTGAGGGCAGAATGGGCGGCTGCACCGGCACCAGGCCCGACCCCGTCGCCAGTGCTTCGCCGCTTGCCTTGGAATAGCTGCCGGTGGCTGTGATCAAGGGGCTATAGCCGAAGCTGGCTTCGTAGGTCAGGGTGCTGCTGACTGTGCCGGGCTGTGCCGTCAACCCGGTCCGCGAGCCGCCCGCGCCGGCGCTCATGTTCAGATTTCCCCACCGCCGCCGGATGTTGCCCAGGTAGTTATAAGTCGAGTTCAGGTAGGTGACCAGCAACGTCTCGGCATTCTGCGCATAGCCGAACGAGCCGTTCACATTCCACCCCAGGATCACGCGGGAGTAGTTCTCGTTGGTGGAAAAGCTCAGCGTATTATCCCCCGTCCTGTCTTCCTGGTTGCCGGCTGCGTTCACCGAGGCGTTGAAACTGCCGCCGACAAGATCGCGTGCCACGACGGCGCTTACACCGAAGGTAGTGTCTCCATAGGTGTCTCCCAGAAACTGCTGGGTACGCCGCTCTACGTAGGCCGTGGTCTGCAGATGATCGAAAGGCGCGTACCCGACGGTGCCCACAAGGTCCAGCGAGTTGGATGACTGGTTCGACTCAGACGCGGGAATTACGCCGCCGCCGGCAAGCACCGCCTGATACAACTGGCCGGTCAGGTTGTCGGAGTAGTTCAGGCTTCCACCCACTGACATCTTGGTCAGCGGTTGAATGTTGGCGATGACGGAGAAGATATCGATGGTGCCGGTGGAATTGAGCCCCATGTAATTGGTATTCCAATCGGACCGATTGATGCCGGCAGAGACCGATCCGCTCATAGGCAGCCGGTGGGTGACATTGAACCCAAGGCCGTCGTTGCCCGTATGCGATTCGCTATCCTGCACTCCGGAAACCACCTGCGGAATCTGCGCGTGTCCGCCTCCTATGTTGTAGTACGCGCCCATGTTGAAGCCGGCCGCATTGTAAGACGAATGGAAGTTCAGCGCATGAAATGCGTTCGTGCCCTGATCGTTGGTGCCATACACCGAGTACTTGCTGCTGCCCAGGTCGAAAGCAACCGAAGCGCTGGGCAGGCCCGGAACGTTCTCGTTCCAGTTGATGCCGAACGAATCGCTGTTGCCATGGGTCACATAGTTGGCCAGACCCGGAATAGCATAATTCCCTTCGCTGTTATAGGCCTTGGAATAACTGACCGAGCCGGGATAGAGGCTGCCTCCGAAGATGGTGGCCGAAGCGGATAACCCGCTGGCGCTGGAGATGGATTGAAAGTCGGAGTTCGCCCGCGATTGGTTCAGGTAGAAATTAGCGTTATAGGACAGAAACCCGGGATTATAGAAGGAGCCTGAGAGGTTGGCGACGCCTCCTACCCCCCAACTGTGATCGGAGCTGGTCATATTGCCGTAATCGGCGTTGTACCCGGCCGAAAGGGTACCGCTGAGCTGGTTGGTGAAATCGCCGGTCTTGAGTTGCGCACCGGCGCTCCCTGCCAGCAGCAGCACTGCCGGCGCCAACCACGCGACTCGAGAAGCCAACCTCACCGAATGACCGCCTCTACTTCCCAGAGTCCAGACGTGCCGCCAGGAATCCAGTTTCCTTGCCGGGTGTTGCTTCAGCCTTGTCGCGTGGCCTTCGAGCCCACATCCACCCTGTGCGCGAGCCTCTTACAACTCTTCGATCTTTGCGGTCTCTCGCAGCTTTTTGTCCAGCGCGGAGCGAACCTGATTGGTCTTGCTCTGTTGCAGTTCCTTCTCCAGTTGCGCCTTGACGGCTTCAAATTTGGCTTCGCCCGCCGGCGTGTGCTCGTCGAAACGCACGATTGTGTACGCCTGATCCATCGGGATCATATCGCTTACGTCGCCTGGCTTCATGGCGCTGAGCGCCTTGAGAACCTGCGGCGCCAGTTCGCTGACGGGGATGGGCTTGTGCTGGCCCATCATCACCCGGTAATCGTCGTCGGAGACCTTCTCCGCCAGCAGGCCGAACTCCTCGGCGGTCTTTGTCGCCTTCGCCTGGCGCAACGCTTCTTCCGCCCGCTTGCGCCCCTCCTTCAACTGGTCGGCAGTGGCCTTGTCCGGAGGAAGAATGGAAATCGTCTGGATGGTATACGACTCCGGATGCTGAAAGCGGACCGGGTTCTTGTCGTAGTAGGCCCTGACCTCGGCTGGGGTAACCGTGCTCTTGTCTTCGACTTCGGTCTTCAAAAGAGCATCGATCAACAGCGAGCGCCGGATCTTTTCCCGCAGCGCCTGCTCGGAGCCATGAAAGTCGGCCTGCAGCATGGCATTGAATTCGTCCGGGGTGGCGAACTGCTTGCGGTAGTCCTCCTCGGCATGCTGCATCTTCGCGGCCGGGATGGTCATCTTCCGCCGCTGCGCTTCCTGATAAACCAGTTCCTCGAAGATGATCATTTTGATGGCGCCGGCGCGAATCCCCGGCTCCATCTCTTTCGGGATCCCGTTGTGCTGGCGGCCGTAGGGGAAGATTGCGTATTCCTCGCGCATGAGGTCAGCCTGGGTAAGCACTGAACCGTTGACGCGCGCCACCGGCTTGCTTGGCGCGGCCGGCGGCACGGCCACCGCCGCCGGAGCGGGCTGCTTGAACACCGTGGGCGCGTGCGAGGCCACCTGGGCTCCGGACGCCGCGAAGGCGAAAAAAAGCATGATGCACGTGGGGAAATGGAACTTCATAAGGGTCATCCTGATTCAGAAACAAAACGGGGAGGGGGCGTCATAGTCCCCTCCCCGTTACTACAAACGGCTTAGAACACCGTTGCAATGGTCGTGCCGCCGTTCGACTCGTTGGCCTCGCCGCCATGGCACTGACGGCAGAACTGCGCCGTCTGGTTGCTCCCGGCAGTGGTGGTGTTCGGGTTGTAGGGAGCGCGAATGAAGAACATGGTCGCGTAGTAGCCGCTGGGCAGTCCGGTGCCGGAGCCCGCAGGCGTGGTGCCCGTGGATACGTTGACGCCATTCTTCACCTTGACCACGTTCATCAGGTGTTGGTTGTGGCAGGTGGTGCACATGACCGTGGGTTGGCCGTTGAAGGCCTTCGGGCTCACAAAGAAGCCGTAGTTGGTCAGGAACGCGGAGGAGTTCGTGCCGTTCATCAGGATCGAGCCGCTGGCACTGATGCTGCAATCCCAGTCATATTGGCCGCCGCAGCCGATGACGGCATTAAGTCCCACCGGGTGATCGTTCAGGTAGTTTCCGACGCTCGTGCCGTCGTTGCCCAGCAGTGTCGGGGGCTTGACGCCGCCGTAGGTTGCGGGCAGGGTCTCGTACACCTTGTTCTGCATCATGGCGCCTGTCGCATAGTTGCCGTCGTGGCAGCTCAGGCAGGTAAGCAGGTTGGCAACGTCAGGCGTTGTGGCCGTCATGCTGGCCGGCAGAGTTTCTCCAAAGCCGGTTGAGCCGTCAGTGCTGCCGGATGTGATGGTCTTGCTGTACAAGCTGGCCACATCCTGGCCCCAGAGAGCGACGTCGCCCGTTGTGGCATCGGGGGTTTTCGCGGTACCGTTGCCGTAGGCGCCGCTGTGCGGTGCGTGACATGCGGCGCAGCCACGGCCGTAGTTAAGATGAGCTCCCAGAACGTCGGACGTCGGCGGCTGGATCTGGGCAGCCGCGAAGCCCGCGGTAGCCAGAAACATGGTTGCAATTAAAAGATTGCGCTTCATTTGTTGGAGCCTCCTAGTGCTCTTTCCTGTTTCCTGACTGAACCGTAATTCGTACCTGACCGGTGTCGTCTTTCAGTTCGGTCTTCAAGGTTGAAGGTGTGCACGACTGTTGCCGTTGGCTCGGGATGCGGCAATTCTTTGACCGTATCTCGTAAATGATTGCTGAGAAATAAGTTCCGCATTCTCCGAGGTCAGAAACTGCGTCAACTGGTGCAACTGGCCGCCTGCCGGTGGGCTTTCTGGCACAGTGCTGTTGGTGAAAAGCCCCAAAGTACCCTGACGGGTTGTGTTTCGTTTCCATCCGTGAGAACCGTCACTTCTTAGCGGCTGCTAACCATCCAGCAGGACTCTCATTCGAGCCCTCGGACTGATGGACACAGGATTAGCAGGTAACGAGGATCACAAGCTGTGATAACAGTCACAGGCTGTGATAAGCATCACCCATTGTGACTCAGATCACAAGCCCTCGTGACACAAAGTGCTCCACTGATTCAGTGTTCGCCGCTATCGTGACATTGGGGCTTGGCGGGCACTGGAGACTTCCTGTTCGGCGAACAACGTACCCGATAGAGTCGTTGGCGCTCCACAAAAGGGTCTGCTCCACGCCCAATTCCGATCCGGGAGAGTACGGCATGGAAATGGAACCAACCACGGCAGCAACCGCGAGTGCGACCTTGCGGGCCAGCCAGGTGTATGCGATGGCGGTCATCTGCCTGCTGGCAGGCCTTGCCATCGGCTACCTGTTGCGGGGGTCGGAGTCGCCCATGCCAGGGGCGCAACAGGCCGCGGAGCCCGGAGCGGTCTCCGTCCCTGGGGTGGCAATGGGTGGCGCGGGGATGCCCGGCACACCGATGGGCTCCCCCCAGACGCGACCGGCCGGCAACGCCGCAACGGCTTCTCCGCATGCCGGCGCGATGGCCGGCGGGCACATGCCCACCATGGAACAGATGCGGCAGATGGCAGCCACGCAGGCCGCGCCGCTGCTGGAAAAGCTGAAGAGCGACCCGAACAACGCCGGTGTGCTCATGCAGGTGGGAGCCATTTACTACACCATGCACCAGTTCAAGGAAGCATCCTCCTACTACGACAAGGCGGTGCGGATCGACGGCAAGAACGTTCCCTTCCGCACCAAGCTGGCCATCAGCCTGTTCCAAAGCGGGGATGCCGATGGTGCGATCGCGCAACTGAACCGGGCGCTGAGTTACGCGCCAAATGACGCCAACGCCCTTTTCGACCTGGGCATGATCCGCTTGCAGGGGAAGAAGGATGGCAAGGGCGCGGTAGCCGCCTGGCAGCAACTGTTGAAGAGCAATCCGCAATTGAGCTCGGACCGGAGAGCCCAGGTGCAGAAATTGATGGCCGACGTGCTGACAACGCTGGCGGCTGGACACGGGATGAAAGGAGCACCGAGCGATGACAGACACTAACCAGGCGCCCGTTCCGTATTGGACAGTCAAGCAGGCCATTATCCTGGCGGTCATCTGCCTGGTGGCGGGCATCGCCGGCGGCTGGTCCATCCGCTCCCTGCAAAGCCCGGCAGTCAAAGGGCCGGCGAATGCTTCCGTCGTCCCGCAGCCCGCAGAGCCGGTGGCCAACCCGGCAGCGCAGGCGCCGAGTCCCGCGCAGTTGAGGGAAATGGCGGACACGCAGGCGGCTCCCATACTCGACAAGCTGAAGGCGGATCCCAACAATCCGGATCTGTTGACCAGCATCGGCAACCTCTATTACGACGCGCAGCAGTATCCGGCCGCCATCGACTACTATGAGCGCACTCTCAAGGCCAGGCCCGACGATGTGGCCGTGCGCACGGATATGGGGACCGCCTACTGGTTCATGGGAAACGCCGATTCGGCGCTGGCGGCGTTCAACAAGGCTCTCAGCTACGCGCCCAATAATGCGAATACGCTGTTCAACCGCGGCCTGGTCAAGTTCAAGGGAAAAGCGGACCCCGCCGGCGCCATCGCCGATTGGCAGCAGTTGCTCAAGGCCAACCCGAAATACGAGGGAAAAGACAAAGTGGAAGAGATGATGGCCGAGGCCAGGAAGCAGGCCGCCGCGAAACCGGGCACCACGCCGAAGTAGGGCAGAAGAACCGGCAAAGGCCGGCGGTGAGCACGCCATTGCCGTCGCGTTCGCGCGCGCCTGGACGGAGCCGTGTGAGCGACAGCTTCTGGAGCCCAGCGTTCCCGGCCTGTGTGCTGCTGAGGACCTCCACGCCATGAACCGCGCGGCTTCAGCGGTTGGCAACGGGTCGATGACCGCGCGGCTGGTCCACGAGTACCTGGCCCTGACCTGCGGCTGCACCGGCGCTTTGTATTATGAAGTGAGCCACCGCCGCAGTGCGCCGGTGGTACCAGGGACTCATGCCATGTCTCTCGATCAACCGAACCGGGCAGAACTACAGGAACTGGAGTGCATCGCGGATTACCTCTGCCAGACGGGGGAGAATCCGATCTGGCACCGGCAGGAAAAGCGCCTCTACTGGTGCGATATCCCCAATGGCCGCATCTTCCGCTACGACCCCGCCACGGGAGTCCACGAACAGTGCTACCAAGGCAGGCCGGTCGGAGGATTCACGGTCCAGATCGACGGATCGTTGCTGCTCTTCATGGATCGCGGCACAGTCTCCAACTGGCGCGACGGTGAACTGACCGAGACAATTCCTGAGATCGAAACAGAAAGATCATCGCGCTTCAATGACGTGATAGCCGACCCCCAGGGACGCGTGTTCTGCGGCACCATGTCAAGCAGTGAAAGGCAAGGCAGCCTCTACAGGCTCGACCTCGACGGCTCGTTGCACGTGCTCCTCACTGGCATAGGATGCTCAAACGGCATGGCCTTCTCGCTCGATCGCAAGACCTTCTACTACACCGATTCCTTTGCTCGCACCATCTATCGATTCGATTACAACGTCGACAATGGAGCGATCTCGAATCAACGGGTATTTGCGAAGTTTGAAGAGTCGGATGGATTCCCGGACGGAGCCACCCTCGATGCCGGCGGTCGCTTGTGGTCCGCGCTCTGGGACGGCGCCGGCATCGTGCGCCTCAGTCCCGAGGGCCTGATCGACAGGAGAATTCCGCTGCCCGCGCGCAAGACCTCAAGCCTCGCTTTCGGCGGAGAGGATTACTCTGACATCTACATCGCCACCGCGGGTGGAAACACGAAAGGCGAAGACGGAGCACTTGCCGGTGCGCTTTTTCGGTTGAAGGGACAGGGGCGTGGAGTGCCGGAGTTCTTCTCGCGCGTCCGCGTCCCAGCAGTGCCCGCGACGGATTTGACTTCGTCATTTTGAAAGAGACAGGAGAAAAAAGTGAACCAGATTGACCTTAAAAATCGCCACGCGGTTGTTACCGGAGGAGCTCAGGGCATTGGACTGTCCATTGCGAAGCGCCTCATGGCATCCGGCGCCTCGGTCTCGCTATGGGACCGTGACGGAGATTTGCTTTCGGCTGCCTTCGATCAACTCGGCCAAGGTGGGGCTTCCTCATCCCAGATCGTCGACGTATCCGATGCCGCAAGCGTGGCCGGCGCCACGGATGCGACGATCCGCAAGCATGGAACGATCGACATACTGGTTGCGAATGCGGGCATCGCCGGACCCAACCATACAACCTGGGAGTATCCGATCGACACCTGGAAGCAGGTCATCGACATCAATCTCGTCGGTGTCTTTCTATGCTGCCGCGCGGTTCTGCCGCACATGTTGCGCCAGGGCTACGGGCGCATCGTGAATGTTGCGTCGATTGCCGGCAAGGAAGGCAACGCCAATGCTTCCGCCTACAGCGCATCCAAGGCGGGCGTCATAGCACTCACGAAATCTCTCGGCAAGGAGACGGCCACCAGGAATATCGCGGTCAATTGCATTACCCCTGCCGCCGCACGGACACGCATCTTCGATCAGATGTCCCAGGAGCACATCGACTTCATGCTGTCGAGGATTCCGCGCGGACGGTTCCTCGAGGTGGATGAAGTCAGCGCCATGGTGGCGTGGCTTGTCTCGGAAGAGAATTCTTTTACGACGGGTGCGGTGTTCGACATCAGTGGCGGCCGGGCAACCTACTAACGCGAAGGCCCGGAGCGGCTGAGGACAAGGGGTTGAGCTGTGCAGCCTTCCGCTCTTGCCCCGCCGTCAGCGCAATGATGGTCCCCCCGCTTTGCTGGTTGAACTGGCGCAGCCTTCAGTCGAAGAGTGCGAAGGCCTGTTCGAGGCGCGCGGGAAGCGTGGCGGTCTGGTCGCCGAAGGACTGGTGGAGTTCGAGGACCGCGGCGGGCGGCGCGGGGAGGGCCTTGAGGGCCGTGACGGCGGCGGCCCAGTCGATGTTGCCTTCGCCCGGCCACAGGTGCTCGTCTTTGACCGCGTGGTTGTCGTGGACATGGACGGTGGCGATGCGGTCGCCGGCGGTGGCGATGGCCGAGGCGACGCCCACGGTGATGTTGGCGTGGCCGAGATCCAGGCAGATGCCGACGTTCTTCTGATGGCCAAGGTCGAGGATGGTGCAGAGGCGCTCGGGCGTGGTGGGCTCGCTCATGAGATTTTCGACCAGCAGGCGCACCCCCAGGGGATGGGCGAAGGCGCCCAGGTGCTCAAGGGCGGTGATGGAGTACTCGACGGTGCGCTGCGACCAGCCATCTTCGCGTTCGCCCAGGTGGAGGACGAGATTTGAGAAGGGGATGAGCTCGGCAGCTTCCAGGGCGCGCTTGATCTCGTCCATGGCGTCGATGCGGCGGGCCTTCTCAGGATGGATGACGTTGACCGCGGGTGCGCCGGCGCGGCCCATCTCGCGGTCTGGGAAGAGCGGCGCGTGCATGGAAAAGGGCTTGAGGGAGTTGGAGCGGAACCACGAGGCCAGCTCGGCGATGTGCTCGCGGCTGGAGTAGTCGAAATGCTGGCGGGCGGCAAAGATTTCAACACCCTGTGCGCCGGAGCGCGCGGCGAGTTCCAGCAGGCCGGGGTGCAGGCGCTGGTTGAGGAACAGGTGCGTGGAAAGGACGCGCAGCATAGTTGGCGAATCTCCCGCATCCGGCAGGTGCGTTGAGCACGCCGGCTGCTGGTCAACATTGTCTCATTTTTTTGAACAGGTTACGGCGGAAAGGGTGTTGCGGGAGATGGTGCGTGAAGCAAAGGGTGAGACGGAAGACCCGCACACCGCCGGTTTGGGGTGGGCTGCCGGGGGGCGGATTGCATACGGAATGGAACCGCGAGGCAGGCCCGCGACGGTTGTCCGCTTCGCCGGTTTGCACCGCGATTTGGCAGACTGGGAAACGGGGAAAATGGAAGCCGCAGGGCTTTACGGAGCATCCCGCGGGAGGCGCCGGCTCCGTTGAGGCCTGGGCAAATGAAGGGGACGATTCACCGAACTGCTGAATCCTCATTCGGCTGAGTGTCGCAGGAGCCATCGTGTGGCCTCTCGGCAATTCCGTAGAGACGGCATAGCATCGATAAGCTTGTCGGTATGGTCAAATTTGGAGCGTGCCTTGGAGATATCCAAGGATGAATTTCTTATGTTAAAGATTGCATGGGCTTTATGATCAGGTTTTAGCCCGAGATCGCTTTGGTTAAAATGAAAGATTTTGCCGCATAGCCAAAAGCATGCAAGGCTAAGGGGATAGAAAGGCTCGGAGGGTCTCTGAATCCGGGGCTGAGATTGTGCGGATTGGGCGAGGCGATCATGGGAACGGAGGGAAACAGTCACCTCGCCGGGAAAATCCAGCGCATGGGGCGCGACGATCCCGGCAAGGGGAACGAACGCCCAGGCCCAATGTGCGGCGTGGAGGGCCGGCTCTCGACTTGCGATAATAAAGAAGGGTTTCCAACTCTCTAAATTACGCCGGCCATATAGTTGATTTCGGACAGACGGGGCTTTTCTTCACAGGCGCCGCACTGGGCCAACACAACGGGCGACAGAGTGACCACCGGGCAATGCGCGTAGGCCAGGACCTTGTAGACAATGGCGGCGCGGGAGACGGCGGCAAAATGGGACGCACCCTGCGCACCCATCACGATGAGGCTGGCCTGCTGAGCCCTGCCCTGATAGAGCAATTCCTCGATCGGGTCGCCTAGAGCCACTTTTGTTCGCACGCAGAGCTTGTGCTGCAACCTGGTTGGAACCAGGGACGGGAGTTCGGCCTCAACCCTGTCGAGGGTCAGACCGGAGAGGAGTTCGGCGCGCTCCTGCGGTGGGATGACCCGGTGCAGGATCAGGCTGGCGTTGTGCCGGGCAGCCAGTTCCGCGCCAAAGCTTGCCACTAAGCGGCTGGCCTCCGGCTTGCTCACGTCGCAGAGGATGTTGCGGTTGATCGGGTTGCGAAAGGTACCCTCGACTACGTTGGGACCAACAATGCATACCGGCACGTTGGCGCTGCGGAGCACGGTTTCAGCCACGGAGCCGACCAGGAGCTTGCCGAAGGGACCGGGAGAATGCGCACCCATGACGACACGATCGATCCTCCGCCAGCGCAGGAAGGCGAGGATTTGCTCGGCAGCAAATCCGGGCCGGACAACGATGCTGGAGTGGATGCCCAGAGTCCTGGCGCGCTGGGCGAGGGGATCGAGGAAGAGCTTTTCGGCGCGGGCCCCCTCGTATTCGTCGGACCGGTCGGCCGTGTCTGAGTGGCCAGTCTTGCGAACCGTGCTATATGCATGAAAAATAATTAGATTTGAGCCAAATTCGGCGGCGTGAGCCAGGGCGAAGGCAAAGGCCTTCTCGTCGGCGGGAAACTCGGCGGCGAAAAGGATAGTGGAGGGTTTACTCCACCCTGGCTTGATGGTGAGGGACATGGAACCTCTTTCACTGGACTTTCCCGATAAGGCACCCGGCTCGAATTCAAAAGGTCAAATCCGATGGGAAACAACGGCCTTAGGCGAACCACTCAACGCAGTTGCAGCAATGATCCCGACGCGGTGAACCGAATGCCCAGGCCAAAGCTTCGAAATGGAGGTGCCCCCCCCAATTCGCTCATGTGTTGTGGTCCATGAGAGCACGTCGCTGAGCGTGCATATCGCAGAATCGACCGGACTCCGGGCCGAAAGAAGTTCAATATTGCACAGTTTGTGGATTATTCATCAATATTTTTTGCGCAGTAAAGGGTCCCAGGTTTCTGCGACACGCCGCGGCCAAGGTGCACAATGTGTTTAGTATCCGGCGGCCTTGCCGTAGTGGCTGCGGTGGTCCTGCCCGCCGGAGAGTTCGCCGGTCTTGGGGTCGATGGCGATGCACTCGCCGTTGGACCAGTGGCCGTCGCGAATGCTGAGGGTGTAGCCCATCTTGCGCAGGGCGACCAGGGTTTCCGGGGCAAATCCGGGCTCGAGGTAGAGCTTGTCGGGCTGGTACTGGTGGTGGAAGCGGGGGGCGTCGACGGCCTGCTGGATGTTGAGGCCGCCCTCGGCCACTGACAGAAAGATATTGGTCACCGTGGTAATGATGCGCGCGCCGCCAGGGGAGCCGAGAACATAGCGGAGCTTGCCGTCTTCCAGGACGATGGTGGGGGTCATGGAGCTCAAGGGGCGCTTGCCGGGGGCGATGGCGTTGGCGGGGCCCTGGATCAGGCCGAACATGTTGGGCACGCCCATCTTGGCAGCAAAGTCGTCCATCTCGTCGTTGAGCAGGAAGCCCAGCGGGCCGGCGGTAACGTGGGAGCCGAAGCCGTCGTTGAGGGTGGTGGTGACGGAGACGGCGTCGCCTTCCGCATCGACGACCGAGTAGTGGGTGGTGTCGCGAGACTCGGGCTTGCGCTGGCCTGCGGTGGTGGGCGCGGGCGGCAGGAAGCCGGCGGGGCGCACCAGCGAGGCCGAGGGCGTGGCGGCGTTCAGATCGATGGACGCGCGCCAGGCCGCGGCGTAGGGCTTGGCGGTGAGGGCGGCGGTGGGGATGCTGTTGTAGTCCGGGTCGCCCAGGTAGTCGGTGCGGTCCATGTTGGCGCGGCGGTAGGCGTCGGTGATCAGGTGCATGGATTGCGGTGACCGGTCGCCGAGCTTGGCCAGGTCGTAGCCTTCCAGGATGTTGAGAGCGCTGAGCAAGACGATGCCGCCGGAGGAGGGCGGCGGGGCGCTGATGACGGCGTAATTGTGGAAGGTGCCGGTGACCGGGGCGCGTTCAACCACGTTGTATTGGGCGAGGTCGTCGAGGGTGAGCAGGGCGCCGCCTTTATGGAGCTCGTCGATGAGCTCTTGGGCCAGCTTGCCATGGTAGAAGCTGTCGGGGTCGGCGGCGATGCGCTGCAATGTGCCGGCCAGCTCCGGCTGGCGGAAGGTCTCGCCCTCCTTATACAGTTGGCCGCCGCGCTGGAAGATGCGTTTGGAGTCGGGGAACTTTGCCAGGCCGGGGTCGGAGAGCTCGCGGGCTTCCTCGGCGCTGAGGACGAAGCCATCAACGGCCAGCTTGATGGCCGGGGCCATGACGCGGGCCAGGCCGAGCTTGCCGTACTTGCGCTCGGCGTAGGCCATGCCGGCGACGGAGCCGGGAGTGGCGATGGAGCGGTAGCCGATGACGCTGGACTCGAGGCTGGTGTCCGGGATGACGTTGCCTTTGGCGTCCTGGTACATGGTTTCGGTGGCGGCCAGCGGGGCTTTTTCGCGGTAGTCGATGAACGTGCTGTGGCCGTCGTGGGAGCGGAGCAGCAGGAAGCCGCCTCCGCCGAGGTTGCCGGCGACGGGATGGACGACGGCGAGGGCAAAGCCGGTCGCCACGGCGGCATCGACAGCGTTGCCGCCGTCGCGGAGGATTTCGACTCCGGCGTCGGCGGCGAGACGGTGCACGGCGACAACCATGCCGTGCTGGGCGCGGACAGGCTGTTCCGCAAGGTACGGAATGACGTTCTTGGCGCCTTCCTGGGCGGCGCAGCCGGGGAAGGTGATTGCGCCGCAGGCGAAGAAGCTCAGGATGGGAAAGACGAGCCGTCGATTCATAGTGTGCGAACAGGATAGCGCGGAAGGGGGTGCTTCGAGGATAAACACCCGTGAGACCACCAAACCTGGATTCCCCGCGTCCATATTCAGAACGGGAAGTTGCGAGTTCAGGACGTGGGTGGATTGATTTCATATTTTGGAGACATCATGCATTCCAGATGGGCGCAGGCGGTAATTCTGGCGGTTGGACTGGCCGCGGCGGGCAGCGCGATCGCGGGCGCGCAGGCGAGGGCGGCGAATGTCATCTCGCAGACCGATGTGTCGGCGAGCCTGTACGGCGCATTCAGCGGCGCCACGTCGGGAGATGGGTTTGCGCAGAGTCCGTCGAATGCGGCGGGAGCCATGATCGCGGTGCGGCACATCTCGAATCCGCTGGTTGGGTATGAGGGGACGTACTCTTTCAATCGCGCCAACCAGGTGTATACGCCGCTGATCTGCCCAGGCACCGGCGTAGCCCCAGGGTGCGGCCCGGCGCAAGCGGTGTCTGCGAATGCGCATGAGTTGACCGGGAATTGGGTGGTTTCGCTGAGGATTGCGAACTTCAGACCCTTTGCGCTGGCGGGGGTGGGAATGCTGTTCAACCAGCCCAGCAGTGGACAGACAGCCACCACTTCGTCCGACAAGGGGGTGTTTGTGTATGGCGTCGGGCTGGATTGGGGCCTGGCGCCGCACATCGGCCTGAGGTTGCAATACCGGGGCAACGTGTACAAGGCGCCGGACCTGAGCACCGTCTACGGATCGAGTACGGCGTTCATGCGGACCGCGGAGCCCATGGCCGGCGTGTACGTGCGGTTCTAGCCTGAATCCCTCGCGGCCAGTAGGGCGGGAGTGAGTGGATGTGCGGCGGGGTTAGCCTCGTTTGGGGTGGAAAAGGGCCGAGGAATCGCGAAAGCCGCGTGAAAATCGGGAATTCTCGCAGGCTTTGCGGGGCGTAAGCCCTCTGCATTTTTGACAGGAGCGCCGGTAGTTTTGCCCGTAACTCCCTTGTTTCGATCAGATATTATGGCCGGTGTTCAATGGAAGGTACTTGTTGTCAATGGTTGGCAGCGAAGGCCCCACCGCCAGGTAGATCAGGAACAAGAGCCAAGAGCCAAGGCGGAGGAGGTTTTCGAGGGCTTTTCATTCGGCTTTTTCGGTGATGGCGCGGCGCGGTTCCATGATTCCTGCGTTCGATTCTCGTGGTGCGCTCAGGGCGGGTAATTCTCTGCAAATGCGCGGACGACAAAGATGACGCCGGAGGCGGTGGCGGAATGTGCCCAGGACCGACGGCGTTCTTTGCCCCAAGCAGGGCGGCAAACCGCGGCCCGGCAATGAATCGTCGCGCGGATTTCGGGCATCTACTAGTTTGGACACCAATTACTTCCTTTGAGAGAATGATGGCAGTGAGTCGAGCGCAACATCTTCATTGCCGCCGCATAAGCCGCCCGGTGGTTGTTGCCCTGCTGGGCTTGGCGCTGGCAGCCGCTGCCGTTCGCGCGCAGGCGCCCAATCCCTCCTCCGCCAGCAATCCCTTTTACGGCAGCGTCACTCTTCATCCGGCCACCGACGACACCCTCAAGCTGTCGCTGGACGAGGCCATCGGCCTGGGACTCAGGAACAACCTGGGCCTCAAGCAGGCCGAAAACAGCGAAAAGCTGCTGCATGGGGAAAGGAACATTGCCCTGCAGCAGTTTCTGCCCACCATACTTCTTTCGGGCTCGACCGGCGTCTACCAGCACAATCTGGCCGCGCTCGGCTTCGGCCCCGCCGTCCTCGGCGAGTTCTCCAAGCTGTTCGGCGGCACTTTGCCGGCCAACTTCAGCTTTATCACCCGCGACACTCTCACCCAGGGGCAGGTGTTTTTCAGCGAGACGCTGTTTTCAGGGCCTGTGATCGCCGCATTCAAGGGCGCCGGCGCGGCGGAACAGGCGGCGCACTTTGCCAAAATGTCGGCCCGGGGCGAGGTGGTGCAGCAGGTGGCCACGGCGTATCTGCACGCCATTGCCGCAGCCAGCGAGGTGGATAACGCCACGGCCCTCGAAGGCGAGGACCAGGTGCTGCTCGACCATGCCCACGCCGCCCACGAGGCCGGAACCGCTGCCAATCTCGACGAACTGCGCGCACGCGTGCAGTTGCAGGCACAGCAGCAGGAGCGGATCCTGGCCGGGAATGCTCTCGAAAAGGACCTGATCCTGCTCAAGCGCGAGATTGGCATGGCGCCGGGCCAGAAGATTGCTCTCACCGACCCCGCGCCCTACAGCGAACTGGCCGCCGAAACGCCGGAAGAAGTCCGGGCTGTGGCTTATAGGAGCCGCCAGGACTACCAGAACCTCCAAAACCAGGCCATCGAGTACAAGTCCATCCACTCCGCCTATCGCAGCCAGCGGCTGCCCACCCTCAGCTTCGGCGGCTACTATGCCGTCAGCGACGTAAGCGGCGCGGGGACGCACGGTAATTTTGTGGCCCAGGGCACGCTGAGCGTTCCGCTCTTCCGCGAGGCCAGGCTGCGCGGCGACGTGGAAGCCTCGCAGGCGCAGATGGAAGCCGTCAACAACCAGCTCGCCGACCTGCGCGGCCGCATCGACCAGCAGGTACGCTCCGCGCTGCTGGATGTGGACGCAGCCTCGCAACTGGTGAAGGTGGCGCGGTCCAACGTGGACCTGGCGACGCGCGCCTTGAGCGACGAAACCGAGCGCGTGAACGCCGGCGTCGACGACAACCTGCCCCTGGTGACCGCCCAGGCCACGCTGGCCGCGGCGCAAAGCAACCTGGTTGAGAGCCTCTACCAGTACAACCTGTCGAAGCTCGTCCTGGCCCGCGCCGCGGGGGTGCTGGAGACCGAGTACCGGGAATATCTCGGGCATTGACCTTCTCTTGGCGCAGTTTCTTCCACTATCCAGCGCTCCACCATCCATCACCGTGTAACGTTGTAGCGAGGGGAGCTAGGCTCATGCCGAGAAAGCTGCAGATCAAGTACTACGTGGAGCCGGACCCGGCGGCACTCGCCCGGCACGCGGCGCAGTATTTTGTGGAGATGGTCGGGGAGGCGGTGGCGGGCCGCGGCCGGGCGCGCATCGCCATCAGCGGAGGTTCCACTCCCAGGGCGACTTTTGCGCTTCTGGCTGATCCCAACGAGCCCTGGCGCAGCCGCATGCCCTGGGACAACCTCGACCTCTACTGGGTGGACGAGCGCTGTGTGCCCCCGGACGATCACGATAGCAACTACCGCATGACGCGCGAGGCGATGCTCGACCGCGTGCCGCTGCAGGCCAACCAGATTCACCGCATCGAGGGTGAGCTGGAGCCGGAGGTCGCCGCCGCCTGCTATGAGTCGGAGCTGCGCAACAGTTTTCGCCTGGAGGGCGCCGAGAGCCCGCGCTTCGACCTCATCGCCTTGGGCATGGGCGACGACGGCCACACCGCCTCGCTGTTTCCGCACACCGGGGCCATTCACGAGCTCAGCCGCCTGGTTGCGGCCAACCACGTGCCGCAGAAAGACACCTGGCGCGTCACTCTCACCTGGCCGGTGATCAACCACGCCAGCTCCGTCTTCTTCCTCATCGCCGGTGCGGATAAAGCCAGTGTTTTGAACGAGATTTTGACCGGCCCGCGCGACCCCGAGCGGCTCCCCAGCCAATTGATATGGCCCTCAAGCGGTATACTGACGCTTATTCTGGATAAGGCCGCAGCCGCGCTTCTGCCTGCGGCAGACGGAAAAGGCTGCGGGTTTTTGGAGAGGGATAGATGATTCTGGCAGGGGATGTAGGCGGCACCAAGGTTGACTTGGCGCTGTTTGAATTTATAGATGGCAAGTTGAAACATAAACGCGACAAGGTTTACCGGGCCAAGGACTATCCGGGCCTCGAAGTCATCGTCAAGGAGTTTCTGGGGGCGGACCGGGTGACCGCCGCATGCTTTGGCGTGCCCGGGCCGGTGCGCGACGGCCGGCTGCGTCTCACCAACCTGCCCTGGAC
>VFSW01002763.1_pt1 | contig 26429 bp, 33 predicted proteins | sample 5358111 | NCBI WGS metagenome assembly VFSW01 (sample SAMN11554181, study PRJNA540505) | mine drainage metagenome | isolation source: sediment from site ElyBrook_90M | place: USA: Ely Copper Mine, Vershire, VT | collected 2017 | reverse complement strand
TATCCCCACCCACCTAATGCCTATCGAGAAAAAGCCACACTGCGATAATCCGACCTTGGCGCTGGCGACCTGCGTGAGGCCGACCTTCGAGATGCCGACCTGCGAGATGCCGACCTGCGAGATGCCGACCTGCTAGTTGCCGACCTATATAGGGCCAACCTACAAGGTGCCGACCTGCGAGGTGCCTACCTGCAAGGTGCCGACCTATGCGGGGTCAACTTATATAGGGTTAATCTATATAGGGCCGACCTACGAGGTGCCGACCTACGCGGGGCCAACCTATATGGGGTCAATCTACAATATACCAACCTGCAAGGTGCCGACCTGCAAGGTGCCGACCTGCAAGGTGCCGACCTACGCGGGGTCAATCTATATAGGGTCAACCTATATAGTGCCGACCTGCAAGGTGCCAACCTGCAAGGTGCCGACCTATATGGGGCCAACCTGCAATATGCCAACCTGCAAGATGCCGACCTACGAGATGCCGACCTACGAGATGCCAATCTGAGTAGTACAACCAACACGTGGAGAAACTAACATGATTACAATTAAAAACCGTCATACCGACGCAATGATCTACCGTAGTGAGACAGCAACTACGGTAAAAGCCGCCCTGATGGAGGGGTTAGCATTGGGCATCAAGTTTTCATCCGCCAACCTGCGATATATCAACCTACAAGATGCCAACCTACAAGATGCCAACCTGCGAGGTGCCGACCTGCTAGTTGCCGACCTGCGAGATGCCGACCTACGCGGGGTCAACCTACAATATACCAAACTACAATATACCAACCTGCGATATGCCGACCTGCGAGGTGCCGACCTACAAGATGCCGACCTGCAAGGTGCCGACCTACGAGATGCCAATCTATATGGGGCCAACCTGCAAGGTGCCAACCTATATAGGGCCGACCTGCGAGATGCCGACCTACGCGGGGCCAACCTATATGGGGCCAACCTGCAATATGCCAACCTGCAAGGTGCCGACCTACGAGATGCCGACCTACGAGATGCCAACCTACGAGATGCCAATCTGAGTAGTACAATACTTGAGAGGGTAAGATTATGACAATTGATGAATGGCTGAAAATCATCCGATTGTCACCTTGTCATAAATATCTGTCCGATGAACAGCAGTATAAACTTGCCAAATATCTGGACAAACAAGATAGAGCTCGTTCGTCATTATTAATTACATACGGGACTAGACTACCACGCCTGAATCAGAGGGGGATTAAATGACTGATTATATCTACGACATAGAAAGCTATCCTGATGTGTTCACGCTAACGGCTAAAAACGTCGCTACAGGGTGTTATCTTGTTTTTGAGTGTAGCGCACGCCGTAACGACAAAACGCATCTGATGGCCTGGTTGGTGTCTTTACGCGCGCGTGGGGATAGGATGGTTGGATTCAATAATAATTTTTATGATTATCCGGTGATTCACGCTATGTGGTTAGATAACAGCTCTTCGCCTGCACATATAGCGTACAATGCTACGACACGGATAATCAATACGCCATTTGAGTCAAGATGGAGCAATACCATACGCGCCGGTGAGCAGCTAGCAACCCAGGTAGATTTATACATGATTCATCATTTCGATAACCCGAGCAAGCGCACGTCGTTAAAGGCCCTTGAATTTGCCATGCACGCGGAAAGTATTCAAGATTTACCTTTTCCCCCAGGTACGCATTTAACGGACACAGAGATTGACACATTAATCGCATATAACCGGCATGATGTTGAAAATACCTACCATTTTTATCTGCATACGTTGCCTGCAATCAAGTTACGTGAAGAACTGACAGTAATGTATGGTATTGACTGCATAAACTACAACGATACCAAAATAGGTAAAGAATACTTCTTAAAACGCCTACGTGACGAAATAGGACCCCAAATTACGCATACTGTAGTTGGTACTAAACGAGTATTACGCCAATCGCCTAGAAAACAAATTGATCTGGATAGCATTATTTTGCCCTATATACAATTTTCCAGACCAGAATTTTGTAGTTTATTGAACTGGTACAAGTCGCAAATAATCACAGGCACAAAAGGGGTATTTACTGAATTACCCATTGAACGGATGGGAAGTTTGTTACCATACATGAACACCAAACAGAAAAACGGCAAAATCAAGAACTTAAATGTAATACTTGATAAACTATTTCAACTTGACTATGGAACTGGAGGCATTCATGGTAGTGTGCAGAACACGGTGGTAAAATCAACTGATGATAAGAGTATAATTGATTTTGACGTGTCGAGTTTTTATCCTAATCTGGCAATTAGGAACCGGTTTTATCCTGAACACTTGGGGGAATCGTTTTGTCATATTTACGAGGACATATATGATCAACGAAGTAGAACCAAGAAAGGCACTCCTGAAAATGCCACCTTAAAACTCGCCTTAAACGGTGTATATGGCGATAGTAACAACAAATTCAGTGCATTTTATGATCCTCGTTATACGATGGCTATCACAATCAACGGTCAGCTACTCATTACTCTGCTTATCGAGTGGCTGTTGGAAATAGGCGATCTGGAGCTCATCCAGGCTAACACGGATGGCGTGACGATGCGAGTGAAGAATTCACTGATAAACGCGGTGATAAACGTCATATCCAGGTTTGAAAAACTAACTGGCCTAAAAATGGAAAGGACAGACTATAACCGTATGTTTCTGATGAATGTTAATAATTATCTTGCTGAAACAATTTATGGTGACATTAAACGGAAAGGGTGTTATGAATATAGGCAAGCATGGCATAAAGATTGGTCAACCTTAGTAATACCACGAGCAGCAGAAGCCCATATGATTCACGGCATACCGATAAGAGATTTCATCGTAAACCATCAAGATGATTACGACTTTTTTGCTTTAGTGAAAGTAAACCGCGATTGTCGTTTGTTATTAGATGGCGAGCCGATACAACGCATATCACGTTGTTATATCTCAAAAACTGGTGGGGAATTGACCAAGGTCATGCCTCCGTTGCCAAAGAACCCCAATCAGGAACGCAGATCGGCTGTAATGAAGGGGTCAAAGGTCACAATATGTAACGACACCGTCCAGATTGATAGACGCAATATTGATTACGAGTGGTACTTAAACGAGGCAAACAAGTTGTTGGTGGGGTACTAAATTGGATGAATTGCGCAGGGTTAGGATGCCCCGCTGGATTCACAAAATCTACGCCCGGATGAGGGGTTATTTCTGGATGCCTTGCCCCATCTGTGGCTGCATGTTCGGTGGTCACGAAACTGCCCAGACCACGCTCATGATTGATCTAGCGAATGGTTGGTGCGTGTGCAAGAAGTGCGATGCCGAAGCCGCAATAAGGAATAAAGAACTTCACGGATGGACAGCCTAACTGCTAGATGAGGGAACAGGACAAGGAGAAAGAAGCGATGAGCTACGACATTGAACTGCAAGACCCGGTAACAAAGAAAACGCTGCAACTGGACGTGCCGCACCATATGCGCGGGGGAACATACGCCATAGGCGGAACCACGGACGCGCACCTGAACGTAACCTACAACTACGCTCCTCATTTCCGCAAGGTGTTCGGAGATGCGGATGTTGAACTGTCGGCATTCGACAAGATGTTTGGCGGCGGAAAGACAGGCATTCGGAAGTTGTACGGCATGCTGGGTGCTGAAAGCATCCCGGTTCTGGAGAAGGCGATTTCAGAGCTTGGCGACGATACCGACGAGGACGATTGGAAGCCCACCGAAGGGAACGCGAAGCGGTCGCTGGTGCAGTTGTTGGCATTGGCAAAAATGCGGCCCGACGGTGTGTGGGCGGGGGATTGATGTTCCCTAACGCCAAGCTCAGCCGACCGCGCCAGTGAACTGAGCTAAAAAATAGGTGCTCCACGCGGTCGGCTGGAGTGCCTGGTTAGAGCAAGGAGCATGAAATGAATCTCGAAGAACTGTTGAAGATGAAAGTTGAGTCCGAAGGAATTAACGGGAAGGTTGAAGTCTCCCCCGCCTTCCGCCTTGCGGTACAGTCCGTCAGTGATGCAGGGGTGCATATCATTATTCACCCTGACGGGCACAACGGAGAAACGCTGGACTACATGGTCAAGGGCAACTTGCTGGCACAACTATGAACCCTGACGACCACAAAAAATTGAGACGTTATCTGGTTTTCCGGGATGGAGGCTCTAAGTCACATTTGTGTGTCTGTGCCGCCAGAGACGCGAACCATGCCCTAAAAATTGCACGACAAAACTTCACCCTTTCCCGGACGGCATGTGCTGTTCTGGAGAGGCGCTAACGCCTAGGGTGAGTTGCGCGGCCAATGAATAACCAGATTTCAAAAACATCAGATCAACCCGCGTCAACTCGACCCGCTTGTTATGCTGATATTGAATATATCTTTATGGCTAACGAGTTAATCCCAGAATGTTGCGGGTCATGCTCTAAAAGGAATAAGGGTACTTGTAAGATACTAGGAGATAAAATTTGTATATGGGGAAAATGCAACCAATACAAGCGCAAAATATTTTAGGATCAAGAATGAAAGTGCTTTGGTTTGTAAAATATGGGCCAGATTGTAGTCATTTATGGGACGCAAAACCATTTAATAGGTTAAAAGACGCTAGGGTTTTTGCGAAAAATTTGCCTGCTACGCCTACCGGAGGGGAAAGACCGTTTATGATTGAGAAGTTTGAATATGTCCAAGACCAAGTTTATGGAGACATTATTAGGATTTCAGAAGTAAGAGCATAACGATTTAGCTCACCTGAAACATGGGAAACGAAACTATTATTGAAATGACGGAAACACCCACGGCGGCAAGTGCCGAAACCGCCCGCCCCCATGTTTCAGGTGTAGCGCCTTGTTGTGTGGCGGCTGTGGATACGCCGAGCGCAATCATAAGATTGATCGCAACAATGTGGGTTACCTGCGCTTGTGGCGAATTAGTGTATGTAGAATTTAGGTTTTGCCCTCATTGTGGCCGAAATAGACAAGCCACATAACGATTTAGCTCACCTGAAACATGGGAAACGAAACTATGATTGAAATGACGGAAACACCCACGGTGGCAAGTGCCGAAACCGCCCGCCCCCATGTTTCAGGTGTAGCGCCTTGTTATGTGCTTTACACTATGCAAAGAGCACGAAAAGACGACAGTCTTTACGGACCGGTACACGGGAGCACAGACGGTGATATTACCGCTTGCGGAATTAGCACTGACCATAATTGGCACATCACTAACAACCGTTTTGACGGGGTAATTACTTGCCAGAAATGTTGTATTAATATTCGTGGCAAACTGTACCATGAGTTGCCGCATAGCGACACATAACGACGTTTTTAAGCCGCGCCGCCGATGAATTGCGCGAAAAAATCAGAGGGCTCACGGCGTCGGCCTTCAAAAACTTTGTTAGTGCACTGGAAAAACACGGAGGAACGACATGGAATATACTATTACCGAAAGAATGACCACGGCTGGGGTTGTAGCTCTCATGATGTCTGGGGGGGAGGAGACTCCCGCCGACTACCAAGTTTCTTTGATTTTTTTAGCGATGATTTTAGCCTCACCGTTAAGTCAATTGTACGATCAACCAGCGACTGAACTTCTGAAACATGCGTCTTCAATTGTGAAATTGTTACCTTGTCCGATTAAATAACCTGCGGGCCGAGGGCTAGATTCAAAAATAGAAGCTCCAACCCGGTCAAGTTGACTGGATTTGTTCGGCGCTTTTTGCCGGGAATTTAAGCAAAAGGAAAGACCATGATCAATACCATCAAAAGGGTAATTAAAAACATCAAGTGGGCTATTTTTAACCACCCGCCAACAAGATTTACCCAAGTCGAAAAACAGGTGCCGTGCTCGTATTGCCACACTAACGACCATCCAATCTATAATTTTTGCGAAGTAAATTTTGCGATCTGCGAAGGCTGTATGGGAAAAGTTGCGGACAATATTTTGTCTGAATTTTTGTCTGAATCAGGACAGATGGAATTAGGCGGGACTATATCTTTTTCACGACCTTCTCCGCCTGTAATTACTTGATAAAGGCGTCGGCCTTCAAAAACTTTGTTAGCGAGCCTGCCGATGTACTATCGGACGAAGAAAAATAACGAGATGAAATTTATGTTGGACGCCGCCTCATCAGTTGGGGTTTCAGTTGATGGTGTCGAGTACGAATTGTCAAAAACCCTGGACGGTGAATTGATGCTATCAATGAACGATAGGAAAAAATTCATATTGATCAAACCATTGGGGCCAGAGACGATTATTGTCTCGGCTAGCTAACGCCTTAAATAACCTGCGGGTCGAGAGGTAGTTTCAAAGGCAGCGGGTCAACCCCGTGTTTAGGGGCAGGTGCGTTTTTAAGTGGGGGCTTAGTTGGGAAATATGCCACAATTTCATTTTATCTCCGGCCTACCGCGTTCTGGCTCTACCATGCTTTCCGCGATCCTGCGGCAAAATCCCAGGTTTCATGCCAGCGTCAGTAGCCCGGTGGGATCGCTGCTAGAGGGGATATTGGGGCAGGTCAGTGCTGGTAGTGAATTTTCCTCGCAAGTCAACATAGCCAAGCGTCGGGCCATCCTGAAGGGGCTGTTCGATAGCTATTACAGCGATGTGGACCGGGAGGTGATCTTCGACACCAACCGGCTATGGAGCGCCAAGCTACCCACCCTGATCGATCTCTTCCCCAACGCCAAGATTATCGCCACAGTGCGGAACGTGGCCTGGGTGATGGACAGCATAGAGCGCCTTTATCGGGCCCATCCCTTTGAGCACACCAGGTTGTTTTCCGGCGGGGAGCGGAGCACGGTCTATACCCGTATCGAGGCCCTGGGGCAACGCAACCGTCTGGTTGGTTTGGGCTGGTCGGCATTGAAGGAGGCCTTTTACAGCGAGCATGGCCGTTCGCTCCTGGTGGTCGATTACGATATTCTGGCCCAGCGGCCCGGGGAGGTCATGCCCTTGATTTACCAGTTCATCGGTGAGCCGCCCTTTGAGCACGACTTCGGCCACCTGGAGTTCGACACCCCGGAGTATGACGATGGCTTGGGACTAAAGGGTCTGCACAAGGTTCGCTCCAAGGTTGGGTTTGCTCCCCGGCAGACCATCCTTCCCCCTGATTTGTTTGATCAATATTCCCACCTCTCGTTTTGGAAGGATGCGACTGCCAGCCAGGCGAATGTAATTATGATCAAATCCGAAGATGACAACAGCCGCAAGGAAGGTAAGAACGCCATGCCCGCCACGGCCTTGACGCAGTAGAACAGAGCTTATTCGGGTCACGTTGACCTGTTTGTTGGGCCGCCCCGTGCGTGAATTAAAGATCAGCACGTTCCGGCGGTCAGGTTGATTTTTTTGTTAGCCCCTTTTTTCTTACATAGGAGAATCACGATGGATCATAATTGCCCAAAATGTGGAACCACATCATTCCAGCATTGGAACCTTGGATTTTGCCATAAATGCCATATCTGCGGTCATACCTGGAGGTCAAAATGATATTGACAGACGAGCAGAGCAAGGAGTTTGAACTCATGGCTAACGCTGAGCTGAGGGGCGGCGGCCTGTAAACTTGGCTCGAAGAAAGCAGCTCCCCGCCGTCCCTCTCCAGCGTTTTGTTGGCTGGTTTTTTGTAAATACCTTGCCGCCTTCGATGATGAACAGCGGCACCGTGGTCTTGAATCACGGAGGAATCATGTGCCGGTACCGAGGGCAGGCCGATTCCTGAAAATGTAGCTCGGTGCATGAACGACGGTGCGGACCGTGATGAGTCGTGACAGCCGGAGAGACGGCTTTTTGAAAATTTTCAGAACGGTGGCGGAATTGGTCATACGCAAGCGGAATGCCCTGACGGGGGCGGCGCGAAAGTTACAGGTTCAAGTCCTGTCCGTTCTGATTTAGTTTACCCGACACGCTGTTTAAGAAAAGCGCGGTTCCCGCAATGGGCATACAATCCGGAGCGCGGGGTAAGGTCCGCCAAGCGCACCATGTTGACCTGAATTGACAGGTATCGTCCGGGGGGGACACCGGAAGTGGGCGTTTTAATTTTTACACAACTGTTTTTCTGCCCGGCAGATTTGACGCTAGGGCAGCCAACAGAGTAATAAGCGGACAAAAGTCCATCTATGAGGATATAGAGTGAGTCACCCCGGAAGAACGTTACTAAGGAGCAAACTATGACAACCCACATAACATTCAAACAAGCGCAAAAGAATTTTGATGCTTCTGAACCACCCGGCGACGATTACAGTGAGTTTGATGATGACATACCCGATGATATACAATTCGATGACGACGGTGATTGGTAATGGTTAATTTTAGTTGGAGTTATTCGGCAATATCCGATTTCAATATCTGTCCTAAGCAATACGCTGCTAAACGATATTATAAATCGGTACAGTTTGAACAAACTACACAAATAATTTGGGGGAACCGCTTACACAAAGCAGCCGAACTCTTAGCTAAAGGACAACAAACCGAAGATGCCGAGTGTGTGATTATTCTACGTCCATATTTAGATGATTATCTCAATAGACCACATACAGAACTATTAGTTGAGAAGCAGTTGTGTATTAACCAGGAATGGAAACCGACGTGTTGGCGGAATTCCGATGCCTGGGGGAGGGGGATCGTTGATCTTGGTATCTTAGATGGCCCACATTGTTTGATGGTAGATTGGAAGTCGGGAAAGACCAAATACGACGATTATCAATTTAAGATATTCGCTGTTCTTATGGCGATACATTATCCAGAACTAGAAACATTTACTGGTGAGTTTGTGTGGTTAAAGGATGGTATTAAAAACGGAATGCCGCGAACTACAAGAAAAGAGCTGTTACCGATTATTATTAGGCTGAAAGAACAGATATCTACGATGCAAAACGCATGGAATAACGAGTCATTTCCAGCTAAGCGTAACGGGTTGTGTCGCAATTATTGCCCTCTAAAAGATTGTAAATATAACGGCTAAAGGAGAAAACAGTGCTCATATTAGTGGAAAAGATAACTAACATTTCAGATGCACATGAAGCTATGGTGTTCACCTCTCGAAAGTGTACTGACCCCAAAGCCCCATTAAAGGAGTTGTACCGATGGGAGCATTCCATAATCAGGACACAACTTTTTAAGATCAAGATGATTGATATTCCCACATTCGTGTCTGTCCATTTTGTTAGACACAATGCTACCGGCCAACAACATTATGTCACCAGTAATAGATCAGATCGAGGCGGTGAGGGGAACGATAAAGTAACTCGAAATTCCCCGGTTAATCACCTGATGATTTTAAATGCTCAACACCTTATTGATATGTCCCGGGTGAGGTTGTGCGGAAAAGCAGATGTGGTTACTCAAAATATAATGATGCGGATCAAAGAAGAAATGGCGAGAGTTGACCTAGATTTGGCATTTTGTATGGTGCCCAATTGTGTTTATCGTGTTGGATGCAACGAGCCTTCACCTTGTGGTTTCTGGCAGTCAGGGAGAGGGTAAAATGGACGAATTTAAGGAGGAGCTTTTTGAACTATTAAAGAAATACGAGTTGGTCATAAACCGGGAAGATGGATATTACGATATAGTTTATTCTTTCGCAAAAAGAAATTGTCCAAAATTAAAAATTTATATCAGTGATTTACGAGATGAATACAGAATGGGGGTATAAACTTATGAAATCTAATGAATATCAATGCGAGGGTTGTGGTGGTGTGTTTGAAAAGGGATGGTCAGACGAGGAAGCCAAAGCGGAAATGAAAGAAAACGGGTTTGATATATTCCCTGTTGATGATATGGTCTGCGTCTGTAAGGAGTAAGATAATGACCACACCTGAAGGGGTAGTAAAAAACAAGGTTAAGAAATTACTTAAAAAGTTTGGTAGTTGGTATTATATGCCTGTTTCATGCGGATATGGTAAACATGGAATACCTGATTTCATAGCTTGTCATAATGGCAACTTTATAGGTGTAGAGACTAAAAGCCAAGAGAAGAACCTATCTCCGTTGCAGTCTATACAGAGAAGCGAAATTCTTGCAAGTGGAGGGGCGTATTTTAAAATTAGTTGTGACAAAGACTTGACTGATTTAGAGTATTATTTGACTAATCTTAAACACGGGGTGTAACAATGACGTTGGCAGATAAACTTTTAATTGCAAGAGTAAAATACGCAATTAAGAAAACCAAAAAGGGATATGTACTTGGTGACTTCTTGAGTAGTGAAGAGATAATGACAGCGTTGTCATTGTTGACAAAGATCTCCAAGGAGGGGCTACAATGGGAGAGAAGTCGTGTCGCATAAGAGATATCATCATCAAGCTCCGAACAAATCGATGGTCAAGCTCCGAACAAATCGATGGCCAAGCTCCGAACAAATCATTAATATAACCTATGCAATCCGCAAGAATAATCGGGAATGCTGTCGTCGTACCGTCTAACCAAGTTCTTTCACAAATTAATGGTGTGTCAAAGGCTGTTTTGAATGGGACGGAATACGTAGCTCTGCCACATAACCATGAATCAGTACGCCTACTCCGCAACATGGGTTTTGATGTTATCAGCCCCTTGTTAAGGTCTTACAATTGGTCAGGACATTTTAAACCATTACCCCACCAAGAAAAGACAGCTGAGTTCTTCACACTCAATCCTAGATGTTTTTGCACGTCCGGGATGGGTGCAATGAAAACTATCTCAGCATTATGGGCAGCGGATTATTTAATCCAGTCTGGTCTAATCCGCCGGGTGATGATCGTATCTACGTTGTCAACTCTTGAACGGGTATGGGGGGATCATCTGTTTATTCATTTCCCCCATCGGACGTTTAATGTACTGCATGGTAACAGAACCAAACGGTTAGAATTGTTGAAGAATGATTGCGATTTCTACATCATTAACCATGATGGGATAGAGATTATCAGTAAACAAATGCGTTCTGACATTGATCTTGTAATTATTGACGAAGTAGCCTCATTCCGCAATCATAAGACTGCGAAGTGGACGACGATGAAGAATCTTCTCGCCACCAAGAAATGGGTATGGGGTTTGACTGGTACACCAACCCCAAATTTTCCTACTGACGTATATGGTCAAATGCGACTGATACTACCGGAAAATTATAACTACTCCTTTACCAGATTTAAGAATGAAGTAATGCGCCAGGTGACTCAATTTAAGTGGGTTCCCAGACAAGGCCATGAACAGGTAGTGGCAAAATTGTTATCACCTTGTATTCGGTACGAATTGCGGGATTGTGTGAATCTGCCACCCACTATTTTCCACGATCGCGAAGCCGCACTTAGCTCCTCTCAAAAGAAACATATCGATGAGCTGATGAAGAGTTGTGTCACTGAGATTGGCGACAAACAGATTACGGCGGTAAATGCTGCCAGTTTGATTTCTAAAATCGTACAAACCGCTTGTGGTGTGGTGTACTCTACTGATGGCGGTAAAATCGAACTGGACTTCGGCCCTCGGTATAACGTCCTATTGGAGACAATTGAAGAAGCGAATAGCAAGGTGATGATATTTGTCCCCTTCACGGCGATGCTTAACTCTCTAGTTGATAAGCTACGCAAAAACTGGACTGTCGAGATAATTCAAGGTAGTGTACCTCTTGGGAAGCGTAACAAGATATTTTCTGCGTTTCAAAGTAAGAAAGACCCACAAATCTTAGTTGCTCATCCTGAAACAATGTCGCATGGATTAAACCTCACAGTAGCAGACACAATCATCTGGTACGCGCCAATAACTTCAGGCGACATATATCCTCAAGCAAACGCGCGAATTGCCCGTCCAGGACAAAAAATGACTACAAATATCGTTCACATTTACGCAACAAAAATCGAAAGGGATACTTATCGTGCGTTAAAGGAAAAGGGAAGATTGCAAGATATTATACTAAATCTCACAAAATTAGGTTGACATTAGTCATTAGTGATTGTACAATCACTAATAAACACAAACAATGGGAGAACTTCATTGAAAGTCACAGTGGATGCGGTAGTTAGTGCGTATGTCAGTACAAGGGATGAGATTGCCAGGTTGCAATCTGAACTTGATGACAAACTTAAACCATTACAAAAACTACAGGAGGTGAGAGAAACCTATTTAATGACGCAGTTGAACGACATAGGGGCTAAGAATATAAATACCCCACATGGCACGGTGTACCAAGTGCGAAAAGAAAGTATCAAGGTTAGTGAATGGGAGTCATTCCTTCGGTGGGCGATTATTAACCCCATTCTTGGCGGGATAAGAGAACTCAACGCAGGAATTGACGTGGGGAAAGTCTCCGATATGATGAAATCAGTAATCAAGAGTGAGTTTTTCAACCGCGCAGTGAATAAGACAAGCGTGCTAGAAATGATGGGTAACGAGCGCAAAGACCCTCCACCACCAGGCGTTGATTATACTGCAATCCGAGCAATTCAAATCAGGAGGTAACAAATTGAACAAAATCACGATGAATATAATCCCCCATGACGAACAGCGTTACGACACAGTAGGGGATTATTGGGAAGATGAAACTGGCAATTGGCATTTTGCCGTTTCAAACATGGGCAACCTGGAGTACGAAATTGCAGTGTTTATCCACGAGCTAGTGGAAAAGGTATTGTGCAAACAAGCTGGGATTACTGATGAAGTGGTTGACGCATTTGATATGGCGTTTGACGGTGACGGTGACGGTGAACCGGGTGATGAATTGGATTGTCCGTATCATTACCCTCATCTATGTGCTACGAATGTTGAGAAACTTGCAATTATTGCGTTTAAAAAAGAGTGGAAGACGTATGACGAATGTGTGATGAATTTAGGACAAAATGACGAAAAGGAGACCCAACATGAATCAAAGTAACGAGATAGTGAACATCCCTAATAACCTGCCCGCATTTATGGATAATTTGAAGAGCATGTTCCCTGACATGGATTTTTCAAATGATGATGCGATGAACGGTTTGTCTTCTAGTGCCCCCCCTACCATAGCACTGAATGGGACGCGATTTGTCGTGAAGGAGAATGGTGAAGAAACAACATTGAACGTACTAGAGTTGAGCGCGGTGATTGTTAGAGCGAAGAGCACTATGTCAAAGACGTGGTATGCTGCGAAGTTTACCCCTGGACAAGAGCCTGCTGCACCGGACTGTATGTCGAATGATGGGGTTACTCCTGACGCATCATCTTCAATTAAACAGAATCCTTCATGTGCTGGGTGTCCTCAGAATGAGTATGGTAGTGGTACAGATGCACAGGGGAACCCTGCAAAGGGCAAGGCTTGTCGTGATATTAAAATCCTGGCGATTTTTGCCAATAATCATGCGTATAAGTTCGCCATCCCGCCGGCAAGTCTAAAAAACTTCGGAACTTATGTCAAGTCGCTGACCTCTCGTGGTGTACCTTTGATTACGTGTGTTACTAAGATCAGTTTCGACCCGGCGTTCTCCTATCCCGTACTAACATTCACATACGGCGGAATGCTTCCCGAATCGGCGATTAAAAAAATCTCAGAAGTAGCTAAGTCATCTGAAGTAATTGATATTGTCGGTGTTCCTATTTCTGCTCATAACGTCGCTCTACCCGCCCCCGCCCCTGCCCCTGAGCCAGTCAAGACTCCTGAACCAGTGAAGGAAACCAAACCTGTCAAGAAGCAGAAGCTCGAAGCAGTTAAACCTCCTTTTGAGGAAGAAGTTATTGATGAACTGCCCCAGAGCACTGGCGCAGTTAGCGATGAAGACCTTGCCGCAGCACTAGGTTTAACGATTTAAGGAGAATCCAATGAGTGATTTTAGCGTACTGAAACGAGCTGGTATCTCCGTAGCCGACGCTGCAAAATTATTTGGTGTATGCCGGGCTACAGCGCATTCATGGGTAAATGGTGGCCCGGCACAGAGCACATATCTACTTGAAAGAGCAAAGAAACTTTGTGTAGGAATCGAAAGTGCGGTTAACAAGGGATTGTTTCCGCTGATAGGCGTTAAGCGATCTGAAAAGCTAGGTGTGATAAGGAGAGTCATTAGCGCAGAAATGCGCAGTTGACCTTAATTGGACAGAGGAGTAATATTAAACTCCTCTGTCCCTCCTTTTCCCCTTACATTACGGATGTGCTAACCATGTCGGTTGAATTCCTAAAAAAGATTTTGCCATCTAAGGGGTTGTATTGTGTAGCGCGAGTGGTCTCAAAAGGTAGATTCGCTCATACATTTTGGAATAATATCAATGACGCTTATACAAATAGTATAGCACAAGATAATCAGGGGCATACGGTGTACATTGCCCAAGCGACATTCCGCACTAGTGAGAATCGTAAACACGAGAACACAAATTTAGTTCGTTCGTTCTGGTTGGATATTGATTGCGGAGCAAACAAACCTTACGCTACTCAGCTAGATGGTGTATTGGCGACGAAAGATTTCTGTCACGACATGGGATTCCCAATCCCATCACTCGTTAATTCAGGGAATGGGTTGTATGCGTACTGGTCAATGCTCCAAGACATGCCAGTTCCGCAATGGAAGGGTATCGCCAGATTACTCAAGGATGTTTGCAATGCGGCAGGGCTGCAAGCCGACAACTCCAGAACCTCTGACGAGTCGAGCGTTCTTCGTCCCGTAGGTATCCATCATCGAAAAGACCCATTGAATATCAAAATAGCAACCCTTATTGCTGACCGTCCAGCGGTATCTTTGATTGATTTCGCAACCGCGTTAGGTGGAGCAGCTAAGAAATGCAAAATTAAGTCACTTGCTATACAGAAACCCCAAGTTCGCTCTGATCTTAACAACGAATTTAGCGCGGGACTAGAAGGCCCCCCATCTGACCCCATCCAGATAGCCGAGAAATGCCCCCAGGTGCGTTTAATGCGGGATAGCGGGGGGAACATACCCGAACCATTGTGGTATGCTCTAATCGGCGTTTTACGCTATGCTGAAGGTGGTGCGAAAGTAATACATGACTGGTCGAGTGGCTATTCAGGATACTCCGTATCCGAGACCCAAGCAAAAATAGACCAGCACAAGGTCGCGCCCACTACCTGCTCACATATTGGAGAACTTAACCCAGAAGGGTGTTTTGGTTGTACTCACGCAAGTAAAATCAAGACCCCCCTGGTGTTGGGTCGTACATTCGGCAAGATCACTCCGATAGAGGATGATAGACCCGAGATACCATCGGGGTTTAGCCTTACCAGCGCGGGGATTATTTTTCAAAGCGAAGAGCCCGTGCTGGTGTATCCCTATGATTTGTACCCAGTAACGATCTCGTATGACGAGTCTTTGGGTTACGAAACAGTAATATTACGTCATCAGACACCTCAGAAAGAATGGAAGGAGTTTAGCGTGAGGTCGTCGATGGTGCATGACAAAAAACAGATGTTGATGACACTACATGATAACCACGTTCAAGTAACAGGTTCCGATGAAAAAAAACTAATGGTGGTGTTCGTGGAAAATTATATTGCAAAACTCCGGGCGCAACGGAAGCTAGCCACATTATCATCGCAAATGGGGTGGAAGACAGATGATGGAGAGCCGAAGTTTGTTCTTGGCGACAGAATCTTCTCGCCTCACGCTCCTGTCCAAACAATAGGATTCGCTCGTAACGTACCAGAAGTAGTCAAAGCATATCGAGAAAAAGGCGATTTCAGTGAATGGAAGGAGCTAATGGGGGTATTTGCACACCCCGATATGATGGGTCATGCATTTAGTCTCATAGCCGCAGGATTCGGTTCTCCTCTGCTACATTTCACTGGATACAGTGGTGCCATGATCTGTCAACTAGGCAAGACTGGTGTAGGTAAAACTATGACCGCAAGACTGGCACAGTCAATTTATGGCGATCATACTAAATTGATGATGCTGCAAGACGATACCAAGAATGGACTTATAGCCAGATTAGGTGTGTACGGTTCGTTGCCAATGACCATAGACGAAGTATCGAATATGGACAAAATGGAGTTGTCGAATTTGGTGCATAAAGTCACACAAGGCCGTGAAAAAGTGCGATTGACAAGATCAGCAAATGAAAAGGTTAATATAAACTCTTGGCAAACAATTGTCATGGTGTCATCTAATCATTCACTTATAGAAAGACTAGCAACAGCAAAAAGTGATGTGGGTGCGGAGTTAAATCGGCTATTTGAGTTCACAATGTTTGAAACTCCTGGATTTGGTCGTGATGTTGCCACTAAGATGCACAGAACGATAACTAATAATTATGGTCACGCGGGGGCTATTTATATTCAATATCTAATAGACAACTACGACGCACATGCCCCCAATTTGGATAAGATTACTAATGACCTAGATACAGAAACCGATGCCTCTAATGAAGAACGATTTTGGTCAGCAATAGGTGCGGTGAGTATCTATGCAGGAATGATTACCAATAAGCTCGGGATCACGAATCTAAATATAACGATGTTGCGCAAGTGGATCATTAAGCAGATTAGAGTGATGCGCAATGAGAAGGTAGAAATTCATACCACAGGGGCAGAAGTAATTGCCGACTTCCTAGACAAATTTGCATCCAATATTGTCATTGTAGGGGGCGACCTGCGAGAAAAAGACCGTCAAATATGGCGGGTGCCAGTAAGTAATGTCGTGGCCAGGTTCGACACTAAGACCTCACTGATCAATATTAATCGTCGAGTGTTGAGGTCTTGGATGGCAGAGCAATATATATCATTCTCTACGGTGATGAATGAGTTCGACAACATTAAGTACCGTAATCCGGTAATCAAGAGCGTCAAGACTAAGTGTCTTGGTAGTGGAATTGCGACGCTTAGTAGTGCATCAGTTGGTGTAGTCACTTTCGATTTAAGTCATCCGGTGTTCGGACGCAAGGCTGCGGAGATAATCAAAACCGCAAATGAAGAATTTAAAGCAAACCAGATGAGGTAATCTATGAATGAAGATGAGATGAAGAAATGGCTTGACAAAAACAAGAAATCTAAATCTGAGAAAGACCCATCCGGTATTCTACCCGGTGAACCAGGATGCAAGATGGACGCGGATAAACCACAAGCCGAATTACTCATAGATTTTGGGTTGGCGCTTATGGCCGTCGCGGAGGTGTGTACCTACGGGGCGAAGAAGTATTCTCTCGGCGGATGGCAGCACGTAGATAAAGGATATTCCAGATATACGGGGGCTATGTTACGTCATTTATTCGAGAGAACTCCTGATCCAAGTGGATTATCGCATGACGCGCATGTTGCTTGGAATGCCTTGGCCAGGCTGGAACTTAGACTGAGGCAGGAAAGCTAACCCCTTGTAACCGTTCCATCATTGCGGTGAATTGAGCGTCACTGAGCCACATCGAGAGGGCAATTGCATCTAAGGAGATTCTGTCATAAGTCTTCTTCATGTCGTTGTCCTCTTTTCCATTATTTGTATCCATCCCTCAATGCCTTTCGACACCACCTTGGGGAAGAACGCCAAACTCAACAGCGCATAACACAAGTGCTCCCCCATAGGGGAGTTGATTTTAATGCTCAAGTACATGAACGGAAATGAAGCGAAAAGTGCAATTAAGCTCAACACTCTCATTGTCGAGGGATTTCCAGAATTGTCGGTTAAATAGGTACTCATATCGTTCACTTAACAATTATAAAGTTGATGAGTGGAGTATTCCCCGGAGTGAAGATGTAATCCGGTGATTGTGGACTTTCCACACTATTTGAGTCTATTGCTGATAGGTTAAACTTTACTGGGCCGGTGGGCATCACGAGATTACAAGTGAACGTTCCGGGCGGTGTAGGGGTAGGGACTTCGCACACCTTCAGACTATTCATGTACAGCCGAAATGACGATGCCGTCCCTGTGTAACTGTACTGGACAATAACCTGGTTCGCCCATACAGGTACTGAAATTAACAAAAATGCGATTGCAAAGAGTAGTTTCTTCATTTCTTAATATCCTCCAACAAGATTGCAGGGCTTGTCTCCATCCCCGCAGGGAGACACAATGCCTTTAGCGCGGGGACAATATTTGGGTGTCGTATGGCGGCGGACAGAGGTGTACCACAAGCATTAGCACTCCATAACGCGATATTGTTATCTTCAGCGGCCTGAATGTCCTTGATCGCCATACCCTCGTACCCATTTAAAGCTGATTGATAACTAGCGCAAGATGATAACATAAGGACAGGGAGTACCATTAAGTTAGTGAGTTTCATTGATCTTCTCCTTTGGTGGTTCAGGTGGCGGATAAGTACCCTCATCATAGGGCTTGCCCCAACGAAATAAATCTTTCAGGAATTGCCACATCGTTTGGTCACTTCTTGGCATCGTCTTTTCTCCGATAATTGTCCCAAACTGACTGACCACCAATTAACAGGCCGTCGTCCATTGCCTTAGCCAGCCAATAATCAACACCATTTGCAATATTCGCAGCGAAGAGTATTGCATCTGCAAAACGCCTCTCTATCGGTAAACCGTTTATTTTCCCTGTTTGGTACAGATAGTCGTGAATTACTGCTGGTTTTCCATATTCTTCATGTGGCCCATCCCCTGCATTGGGGAATAAACCTCTCAAGAATCTTGGCCAACTAGCAAAATCAGTAATCATGCCATCATCAGGGCTAATCCATGTTCCGTCCGAAAGAGAAAAACCAAAAGTATCAGGAGATATAAACTGCACTAAACGCCAAATGTGACCATCAATGTATTCTACAACCAGCCGCCCCGCAAAATATCCAATTAACTGTTCCATAATTCACTTTCCGCTTCTCTACGTGCCGTAAGCCCTGCCACAACTTTATGGTCAACATGATTCCACAATGCTAGTTGCGCTGGCACCTCGTCGTAATTTCCTTCATTAAGCAACTTCAATAATGTAGAATTTTCAAACGCTGTATCGCCTATATTGTATGCAAACAGCGCAAGTGCGTCGAATTGTGTCTGTCGTAACGGAACTTTAACCAAAGCCGTTATGTCGTTTTCTGTCTTGGTCAAATCTTGCGTCAACAAGTCCCAACATTGCTGGTCTGTAATACCATCGCCCCATGCCACTTCATTACCCAGAATATCGAGTATTCCGCTATGAAGTTCGTCGGTTGTTAGTTTGTGGCCGATGCCAATGGTTAATTTATTTCCTACGTCGGGATATACGGAATGGGATAGTCCTTCCCAGTTACGAAGAAGATTTTTTGCATATTGGCTACTTCTCATGCTTCTCACCGAATGGAGGATAAGACCCTGGATAAGTCAACAATTGTTTTAAATATAGCAGACGAATTGCCATTTAGCACGGAAATAATAACTACTCCTGTAACGGTGATTGTCAAAAGATTAACTTTCTTATTTAATCTGATAAAAGCATTGTCATGTTCTTTGAATTTGTTACTACCATCGCGGAGGGTATTAGTGGATTCTTTTAATGAGAGTAAACACTCTTTGATCTGTAAATGAGCTTCGGAAAAATCCGCCACTATTTCCTTCATCGCAGCGGCGGTACGCTCTTGGGTATGTTCTAGAGCCATCTTAGTTATCTGACTCTCAACGTCAAGTTTGCCCTGCAATTCAACAAGGTGTTTACATGGACAGTCGGTGTTCCGTTCAGTTCGATTGTCATTTGACATTATGTATCCTTTAATTAAGTTAGTTTGGTCAATGAAAATGTAACCCGGCCAGGGTACACAAACGTTGATGCTGTCTCGCAATCCGCCACCAAGGTTAATGTATCATTCACCGCCAAAGTTACAACACGATCAATAGCGAACGTTTGCGAGCCATAAGCTGCTGCACTATTGAGGATATAACGAGCCCCACCGGGTATCGCCACACCGTTTTTCAATGCGTAATGCCACGACCCCGAGTTGGTTAAAAAGAACATTTCTCCCATTACTGACAATCTATAATCTGCTGCATGAAGTACCTGAATCGTTCCGTTGGCTATCGACATAGTATAATATGACGAGTCGGCGTATGAGTTAAGCGCAGTAGTGTATTTTTTTGCGTACTGGCTGGTGCCACCGCTAGTGTAAGTACCAGAAAACACACTGTTTTGCAGATCGAATGTATTTACATCAACATATGCTGTGTACCAACAACCATTTGCCGCAGTTACACCACCCACATTGGCAATTATTGCTGGTGCTCCAGTCGGAACACCATGCCCAGGCGCGGTGATGCGGATCAACCCCGCGCCATTATTTGTGGCATTGGTGATTGCTACTCCTGCATGACCAGGAACTGCCCAACTATCCCAGTACAGTTGCGCCACTTTTTGTGTCGCAGCAGGAGACGAGGCGTAATCTGTATGATCCGCCATTGCATGAGGGCCAAGAGCAATGGCTCGAACTTCTCCATATGTGCTCATTGTCGGCTTAATGAACATCATAGAAGTGTTTGGCTTCACTGTTACCGGCACCTGATAAACTGGTGTACCATTCGGCCCGGCCATCCACCAATTGGTTACTGAATACCCCACTGTCACGTTGTATGCCGAGGTGTTGATGATGGTGACATAATCTCCTGCCGCCGTGATTACCGAGTCTAGATACACTGTGCTCGCTGCGCCGACATATACCGACAGGTTGGCGTATTTTTGGTTCGCCGGGATGGTGTACGGAGTAGTGTTAATCCCGTATGACGGGGTATTAGAAGTCAAGGGCTGACCATTGACCGTAAACGCCGCTGCATTGACGGTGCCGATAGTGTTAATCAGCCCACTCCCAGCCTGAAGCGATATGGCCGGTGCCGAATCCGTACCACCAAGTGTCAAGTTGTTGGCCAACCAACTAGGCGGCGACCCAGTTGCGCCATACAGGAACCAATTGATAGTAGCCCCAGAGAGTGCCATACAATATACGCCATATTGTATAGAGCATGTCCCCCCATTAGGCGCAATATCTCTCACCTGGAATTGAAAATACTGGCCAAGCGTAGTGTGTGCGTTTAGCATACACAGACTGATAAATGATTTGATACTGGTAATCGAGACCGGCGCAGTAGCCGTAATGTCATTATTTGCGTTGGAAACCGAAAAATTCGCTGTAATGTTTGTGATGGCCCCTAAACCGCCTGGGCCGTTAATATTCATTACAAATTGACTACCATTAATTCCGTTTGCGAGATTGTACGGGCCTGTTTTAACAATAATATAATTCAGAGCGTAATAATAAGCCGTAGAATTTGCTGTTGGTTCTATGTATGTAGTTGGGGATAGTCCTATAGCTAAGCCACTAGTTTGTGTAAATGAGGCATTTAGATTGATGGATGTTGACGATGTTGACCCATCTATATTGATTATCCCACCATCCCAGGCTAACGTATATCTACTAATTGTAGAATAATATACCATTGTTACAGTCAAAGACTGGCCAGATGTTAACCCTGAGTCCAATTGTGAAGGGTATGAAGATGACCAAGATATACTTGACGCAGAAGCCCAACCTGGCCAAGTCCCAGGCGCAGACAGGCTCTGATGTATATTCACCCGAGCGTTGAAATCTGACGCCATATTCGTTGACGTGATTAAAACAGGTGCGATAGTTGCGCTATTTATTTCCAAATAGATAGTATCTGTAGAAAGACATACAATTTGGAGTGGTGCAAATATGCCTGTAAAGGTATCTGTAGAACCAGATGCTAAAATCGTAGAAAATATGATTGATATTATTGCGTCATTTTGGTCACGATTTTCCTTCAAAACAGTGTATGTCTGATTATTCAGAACATTTGTAAAGCCAGATAATGTTAATATGCTACCTGGCACAGTTCTCATATTAGTGACAAGTGGCGGATTAAATGCTACAAGACTCTGAATACCTGAGTCTTGATTAGTAAGCGTAAATGCTCCTGAGATCGTCTGCCCATAAGATTGTTGTGACGTAGTACCATAATATCCCGCTTGCACAAAATTAGAGTTACCGTACATCGGAATAACGTGTTCCGAGTATTTGTTTCCTGATATTGTTAATTCGGGGTATTGAGAAGCAAGCCCCATAATTGCGGAGTACACTCGATTGGGTGCTATAGTTCGTTGTTCGCAAATGAAATTATTGTTAATGATGTTTACATTATTACAAATACCACCGGCATTAAATCTAATCGCAGTAAACCATTGCCAGTTAGTAGGGTCAGTTTGCGGGGTATAGGCCCAATCCCTGAACGTATTATCTTCAATCCTCCAGTTCTCTATTGGTGTACCTATCTGCAACACCACACCTAGTATATTTTGGACAATGTTCCCGATATAATCCACATTTTTTGCGATAGCCACCCATTCAGTATATATTGACTTATTGTACTTATATTCAAAGTTGGCAACAGTATGAATATCCGCTGTCTGAGATTCACATCCAATGATACGAAATCCATTTACGCAACCAATGAACAGATTGTTTAAGTCCCAAGGGGGCAATGGGCCGTCAAAATACTTCAAGAAGTTATCACTTTCCGGGATTGATAACGGGTCTATACCACTGGCCTCTTCTCCCTCCATCGCTAGAGCGGCTAGTCTCGTCTCCCACCACCTGAATTGCCATGTATCACCTACGGTATGTCCAGTATTGGTACTCCACGCTACAGACAGAATTGGGATACTTTCAAGATATGTCTGGTTTGCCCCGCCGTCATAAGATTGACCAAAGTCATTCAAAGCGGTTCCGTCGTCCCAGAGAAGGGGATTTTGTGCGGATTGACAACCGTAATGAAGTGTCGTGTAATCAGCAGGGGCGGCGTACCATCCAGCGTTGCCTACAGGACACGGGCGAGGAGTAGCAGACCAAGGCCCCCATAATGAGAATACATCCTGAGTTCCGTCACAATAGGTCTTAAAATTGGCGTACAACGTGAACAAGTTACTGGTTCCAAAGGTGAATGCTCCAGTGGCACTGTTTACGGCAATCGCACCCAAGCGCATAACCCCCACCACGACAGCGGGAAGCCCCGCATACGCTAAGTCAGCACTGGAATATCCTGTGGCATTTGAGGTAGCAGGGGTGATTGCTATTGTCCCTGTCAGTGATAGATCAACAGCTATTGCACCCCATGTGTTTTGCGGAACTGCGCCAGCTCCAACAAGAGAGATTCCTGTGGCGTTAGCGGCAAGGTTATATAGACCACTAGCTACTACGGAATTTGATAGTTTAGTGGGATCAGTTTCACATATATTGAGAAATCCGCCTAATTGCCTACGCCAGACAAACTGATCAACTCCTGATACTGGTGCTACAATTTTTACTTGATAACGACGTTTATCCTGAACCAGCCATCCTTTAAACGTAGTAGCCTTGACTAATATATCTTGTAAACCTGTCACCCCAGTATAGTCTTGTTGAGCAATAAACTTCTTCTGACTACCGAAACACATCTCACCATGATCTCCACCAATGAAGCCACTATTGGTAGTGCTCATAAAAAAAAGTTGTGATTTTATTTTACGAATCTTGCAATCATAAAAAACTACCCTATCACTTTGGTATATATCAAAGTGCAATGGCATTACATCGTTATCAGTATTTATATAATTAAAATCTATTTCTAATCCATAAAACGATATATTAGAAGTTGTACTATCACCGAGAAATATTTCTGGAGTGCCCAGACCGCCAGACAAATGATTAAATACATATCCTGGGAATATCACATCTAAATCTGGTACATAAAATACCGCTCCTGCATGAGTAACAAATTGTACTCCCCAAGCATAGATATTCAGATTTTTCAATCCACGTAAATCAATAAATGTTTTTAACAGGTATTTTCCAGGCGGGATTACACATGAAGTAGAGGAATTGGTGTTACAATGATTAAGAAATGCTTGCAGACCTGCCGAGCAATCATACTCAGTTTTTGACGTTATATCTAAAGTACGTCCAGTAATCATCGTTTGTTGTGACGGATTAAAGAACGACCAAAATAATGAAGAATCTCCGCCCGCCGAATTACCATTTGAACCAGAATTATTATTTAATGCATTTACTTTTTTCCATACTTCTACAAACCAGTTAGATTCTGGTGTCGGCATTAAAGGTGGCGGCGGTGCTAAAAACATTTGTTGAGACATAATTCACCTTTAAGTAAGACTAAACCCAGAACAAGCCAACGCGCTTCTCGCCGTACCTACACCGGTCGTGTCCGTAGCCACTACGCCGGTATTGGACACGAGGTTTGTCATGTTGACATAACTTCCAGTGTATCCATATCCGAAGATGGCCTTGTCAGACCCGTACGCACACGCATCTAAACTGTATCTTGCTGTACCTACACCAGTCGTATCCGTAGCTACTACGCCAGTATTGGATACGAGGTTTGTCATACTAGCTACTGCACCTGTATTACCATATCCAAAAATGGCCTTATCTGAACCATAACCCGCCGCTGCCAAATCAAATCTGGCTGTACCTACACCGGTCGTATCCGTAGCTACTACGCCAGTATTGGATACGAGGTTTGTCATGTTGACAGCCGATCCTGTAGTACCATATCCGAAGATGGCTTTATCCACCCCGTAGCCCGCCGCTGCTAGCTGGCCTCTGGCCGTACCTACACCGGTCGTGTCCGTAGCCACTACGCCGGTATTGGATACGAGGTTAGTTATTGCTGAGTTAGCACCGTTTTCACCATATCCGAAGATGGCTTTATCTATACCGTAAGACGCAGATGCAGTCCAGTCACGAGCTGTACCTACACCAGTCGTATCCGTGGCCACTACGCCGGTATTGGATATCAAGTTGGTTAAAGAACTAACCGTACCAGTATTACCATACCCAAAAATGGCCTTGTCTAGCCCGTATCCTGCCCCGGACAATGCGTATCTCGCTGTACCCACACCTGTTGTATCTGTAGCCACTATACCGGTATTGGATACGAGGTTTGTCATGTTGACAGCCGATCCTGTAGTGCCATATCCGAATATCGCTTGTTGTGTACCAGGCGGATACGAAAACAAAGGGTTAATCACTACTAAATCTGTACCGTCATAATAACAATCTAAACCAAGATTTGACGGAACAACTGCTGGTATTAACGGTATCTTTATACTATCTATCGTATAATACTTGATATTTAATGCGCCTAGTCCTGATATATTCATTGTGGGATAACTAGATGGAGTAATGTGTAATGTGATGAATAATCGTAGTCCAACAGTATATGCTACTATAGCAGGTGAAGTGGTCAGTATATAAGTTGTTGATGAACCTGCAGTGGTAAATGACGTATATAGTTGATTTTGTAACGCAGTAGCAGAACTTGTTAAAATTGAATTATTATGAAGAACAAAGTTAGTTCCGTTGTATTCAAAATCTACCGGGCCAGAAATGTTAAAGTCTCCTGGAGAAAGAGACACAGTTGCACCGCCAGCATCTGGTTTTACAATTGTAACTGCACCTAGAGAATTCAAATTCAAAGTGGGCGTAGAGGTTGCGTTTGTGGCTGCTAGATAAGTAGTTATTCTCATACCAACAACATAACTAGTAATACTGGGATACAATGTTCCTGTTATAACGTCGGAAGTTCCGCCTGCAATAAAATGATAAGTATTAGCTAAATCGCTAGCTGTTGCCCCACGTATCGCGTATCCTGTATTACCGCTAAATGCTGCTATGCCATGATTGACTGATGGAGAAATGCCTATCACGCCATTTGCAGCAATAGGCGCCCATTGCCCGTCTCCACGAAGAAACGTATTACCACTTGGTGAACCTGAAGCCAACGCAGTTAAATTGTGAGTGCCATCGTTATTATGAGAAACCGTAGCTAGTCTGTTCAGAGTATCAGGAAATACAGGATGATTTGCTTGAACCAACTGTTCAGTATATTGAATTCGTATGTCACCCATATTAGTACCCTGAAGCCGCTAAATTATACCTCATCGTACCTACGCCAGTCGTATCCGCAGTTACTACACCAGTATTAGATACGAGATTAGTAACCGAAACAATCGCACCAACATATCCATATCCGAAAATCGCTTTATCAGAACCGTATCCCGCCGCTGCTAAAGACGACCTAACTGTACCTACACCCGTCGTATCCGTAGCTACTATACCAGTATTGGATACTAAGTTGGTTAGACTAACGTAGTTGTTAGAATACCCATAACCAAAAATCGCTTTATCGTACCCATACCCTGCCGCAGCCAATGCATATCTCGCTGTACCTACACCTGTCGTATCTGTAGCTACTACGCCGGTATTAGATACGAGGTTTGTCATATTAACAATTGAATTAGAATAACCAAATCCGAAGATTGCTTTATCCACACCATAACTTGCAGCGGCCGCACCGTATCTGGCTGTACCTACACCAGTCGTATCCGTAGCTACTACACCAGCGTTAGACACAAGATTTGTCATGTTGACAGGAGATAGTACATATCCAAATCCGAAGATTGCTTTATCTAATCCATACCCCGACGCTGCTAAATTATACCTGGCCGTACCTACACCCGTCGTATCCGTAGCTACTACACCAGCGTTAGACACAAGATTGGTTATACTAACAG
>VFSW01002762.1_pt1 | contig 26441 bp, 16 predicted proteins | sample 5358111 | NCBI WGS metagenome assembly VFSW01 (sample SAMN11554181, study PRJNA540505) | mine drainage metagenome | isolation source: sediment from site ElyBrook_90M | place: USA: Ely Copper Mine, Vershire, VT | collected 2017 | reverse complement strand
TGTTCACTTGCACAGTCAAGCTATCGGCGGTATTGACAGAACGTATGTTGCATCCGCCATTGTTGGTATCATAACCAAATAGCAACCCGGCCTTACCATCCGCTCGATTTACTCCGAAAAACCCTTGTTTCGAATGGGCTGACACCTGAATGGGTACATTCGCATCGGTGAGGGAGCCTCATCCCACTGACAAGGTACACAATGGCGCAGGATCATCAATGCCAACTTGAGAGGCAGTACCAGTAATAATTTTCCCAACATTAACCTGTTGAGTGGTAAACGCTAACGTACTGACCACAGTGGCTGTTATTCCAAATAGAGCACCAATTAATCCAAGGATTCCTGTGATTTTGGATGACATGAATGTTTTATTAATAACAAATAATATTTATGTAAAAGCCCAAACAGCTCCGATTTGGTTGTTATCTTGTTGAGACCCCAAGGCCAGGGTGCCACCGTTAGCCGAAAGTGCTAACGAAAAAATGCCTTGAGAATTCAAAATACTATCAGATGTGCCTATAGAGCACTGAAGCACCATGTTCGATTTAACACGTGTAAATAAATAACAGATTTTTTGGTCAAAAGGCGCTGAGGAAGGGCTATTGGCAACAGCCAGTGTATTGCCGTCAGATGAAAAAGCCACAACACTGCCGAACTGATTCGTTCCGGGCAACCAGAGTTTTCCAGAGCCTTGTTGCACCCAGTGGCCGTAGGAGAAACAAAAGAGCCATTCGGCACCTTGATTGTTATTGTCCTTGGAGGCTCCGACAGCCAAAAGACGGCCGTCGGATGACAAACACACAGAATTACCTTGACCGGGCGTGGATCCACCAGGGTTTGACCCAACCAATTTTTGATAATTCGTCCAAACGCCATTAGTCTGTACAAAGATCCAACAGGCTCCCATGCCCCCGCTGTCGCCGGGACCACCCACAGCCATCGTGTTGCCATCCGACGAAAGTGCGACACTGGTACCAAAAGCGCTGCCAGAAGCACCAGCGATCTTCCCAGCAGAATAAGGGATCCAGTTGCTATTAGAAAGTGTATACATCCAAACAGCGCCACTGGAAGAATTATCTGCGTTTCCTCCAACCGCCAATGTAGTACCGTCAGCTGATAATGCAAGCGCACAACCTTGATAGGATGCACCGACGGCCCCCGTGCCAACCAACTTGTCGGTATTGGACCATGTACCACCACTCTGAAAGAAGGGCCACGCCGCACCATTCTTAAAATCAGCTCCTGGACTTCCCAACACCAGTATGTTTCCATTGGCGGATAAGGCGGCCGAAAATCCAAAAAAACTGTTATACCCGTGGAAACCTGTTGTCTGCAATTGTTTACCTTGTTGGCTCCAGGTATTACCAACTCTGGTATAAACCCATGCCCCTCCAACTGATTCATTAAACTGGGCACCCACCGCCATTACATTACCGTCAGCCGAAAGAGCTACCGCCGAACCCTGTTGGCATTGAAATGCGGTGAAAGCGTCACTGGCCAGTAATTTCTTACCCTGTTGAATGGTCGGGTAAAAACTGGAGGAACTCATCCAACCACTTGGTGTATAATGCAAAAGTCTCGCCGGTTCCGCTGGTGAGAGAACAAAACTACCACCACCAGATGTCACACATGATACAGTAACAGGCAACGAGTTGGCCGTCAACAAACGTGTTAATTTCACCTGATTGTCCACACCCCTGAGCAGAGACACCGTAAAAGATGAATTTCTACCATCAAGAATACTATCCAGGGAGGTTGATAAGTTCCCTGTTGCATACACTATTTCTGATTGTGATATTCTGCCGTGAAAGATGGAGTTTTTTTGAAGTTGAACACCCCCACCCACATCCAAAGAATAACCAGGAGTCGTTGTGTTGAATCCTGTGTAACCATTCGGGGTAATGGTACAAGCTGAGGTACGCGTATTGTTCACTTGAAAGGTCAAAGAGTCGGTTACGGATCGTAGTGTACATCCTTCACTGTTTACGTCATATCCCATAAGCAAACCGGGTTTTCCATCATCTTTATTCACACCAAAATAACCTTGAGCGCCATGAGCAGAAATTTGCACAGGTACATTCGCATCAGCCACTGATCCTCCGCCGACAGAAAGAAGGCAAGAGGAGTTGTCGATACTGACCTGAAGAGAGCCTAAAAAGGCTGGTGTTCGGAGGAGCGCCAAGGTTCCCATTACGGTATAAGTCACCCCTAGGAGTGCACCAATTGCTCCGAGAGCCGTTGATACATTTACAATAGTTGATGTCATAAATTTATTTAAACATGTAAATAATCAATTATGTGAAAATCCACGTTGCACCGGCCTGTGAAGCATCAAAATAACTCCCCAACGCCAAGGTGTTACCGGCGGAATTCAGGGCGAGATAATAAGACATGTTGGAGCCAAGATTTCCGTCAGAAGGTGCAATGGTCTTCTGGAGGACCATGTTTGGCCCAGAACGTACAAAGATGTAGGCGTAAATAGTACTGGAAGCAGTTGCGACGGCCAGTGTGTTTCCATCCGAAGAAAAGGTCACGGAAGTACCAAATTTGTAGGTACCATTCACAAACAAACGACCAGAACCCTGTTGGCTCCAACTGCCATAGGAGCGCGACCACAACCAAACGCCACCTTGTGCGGAATTGTCATTCCATCCGCCCACAGCCAAAAGATTGCCGTCGGCAGACAAAGAGACAGCACAGCCCTGGTTAGACCCACCAGTGTTACCAGCACCCACCAATTTACCTTGTTGGGTCCAGTTGCCGGTCGAGAATGAATCTCTTACCCACACCCAGGTGGCGCCTACGTTACTGTTATCGGTCGTTCCACCTGCAGCCACCGTATTACCATCGGCGGAAATGGTGATTGTCTGTCCCATCTGGCCTGTTCCGGTAACCTTGTTATTTTGTTGAGTCCATGTGCCGTTGGTTCGAGTGAAAAACCACAGGGCACCGGAATTGCCATTATCACTTGCACCTCCGACCGCCAAGGTGTTACCATCGGCAGACAAGGCCACAATACCAAAATTAGGGTTCCCCGAATTTCCTGTGCCTGTTTTCATGATTGGTTGTGACCAGGTTGAATTGGAGCGAGTGAAAATCCATACAGCCCCAACGCCACCATTGTCTTGAGTACCACCGACCGCGAGAGTGTTTCCATCAGCAGAAAGTGCCACACTGGAACCGAAGGCGGAATTTCCCGTACCGCCAACACCTGTCATCTTTGGACCTTGTTGAGTCCAAGTCGTCCCAGAGAGCGTGAAAACCCAGGCGGCCCCCGCGCCACCATTGTCTTGATTTGCACCCACAGCAATGGTGCCGCCGTCAGCGGATATGGCGACCGCGTAGCCCTGTTGACTGCCAGAAGTCGCACCGGTACCCACTAATTTTGAGCCTTGCTGGGCACTCGGATAGAAACTGGTGACATTCGAAGACGTGGAACCAATGTCCGTGATCCACTTGGTACCCACAAAGCGTAAAACGCGACAAGGATCCGAAGCGGTCAATATAAAACTGCCACCCCCACCATTCACACACGAAACAGTCACTGGAAATCCCATGCGATACAAGAGTCGCACCGTTTTCACTTGATCATTGACTCCACTGCCCAGAGTCACCGTAAAGGAAGCGGAGCGACTATCAATAATACTATCCAAAGTTGTCGATAAAGCACCTGCTGCGGATATGAGTTCTGAGGTCGCTACCACGCCGTTGGTGATCACACTATTCTGAAATCTTGCGGTGTTGGCCACGTCCAAAACGTAGGCGGGATTTTTGGTGCCAACACCCACAAAGCCACTGGGTAGAATGGTTAGAGCTTCGACATTGTTATTAACTTGGATGTGTATGCCATCAGATGGGTCGTAAGAGCGTATCACACAACCAGCACTGTTCGTGTCATAACCCATGAGTAATCCATATTTGCCATCGGCTCGATTGACACCAAAATAACCTTGAGAACCGTGAGCGGAAATCTGCACAGGAACATTGGCATCAGTAAGAGAACCACCCCCAACAGATAGTTGACAAAGAGGTGCCGGGTCATTGATACCCACGAAACCCGCCGAGGTCACAGTAACCGCATTGGGCAGAGAAGCCTTTTGATAATTGGCATATGACAGAGAGCCAATCACAGTCGCCGTGACGCCCAACAACACCCCTAAGATCGCGAGTGCCAGCGAGACATTAGACCGGAGCTTACTGGGGTCAGTGACAGAGTAACTGGTGCTCGGAATAGACGGTAAACTATCCAAGGCACTGGTATTGTTCAGGCTACTCATAAATTTGGAGCTGTCAAAGTTTGCAATTGGATCCATGTGATATTTATTATATGACAAATTAAATATTTTTCACACACTCAAATCAACATCAAGAGCATTGATCGCATCTTCAGCCTCACTCCGATATCCCGTGGGGCTATAGTAACCCCGGAAAGTGCAGATCCGCGAAGCAATTTCAAAGTTGATGTCCGTGGGTAACTGTGGAATGTACATAGTCAGAAGCACACGCAAATAGTTGTCGATCGTATGCCTCGTCAAGATCCACTGTGGATTGTTGATCCGGTTTTCCTCTGGAACATCTTGAGCTGGCAGACCGTGGGGAAAATGCCAGACGATGGGCTTGCGGTGACGGTGTCCATATTGGATAAATCTGGTGTAGATACTAAACTTGGTCATTAGTTGATCAAAGCGGTCAAAGGGCTTCGCATTGCACAGTAGAGCAAATCGAGACCGACGAAGAAGTTCAATATCCATGGAGCGGCACTCATCTCCCAATTGGTTGAAGAGTTGCTCGCAGAAGCGGCCAAACTGATCCCGGGGAAACACAGTGATAAATACTTCTCCGCTCAACAGCTCGAAGAAGCTATCCGCCCGCATCAATGGCCAGTGCTTCATACGACTCCGGAGCTTTTTGCGCTGAGAAGCCTTGATGTGAGGGTTCACATAGGTCTGGTGATCAACCACCTTGACAAAGGCTTGAATAAAGGCCTGCCAAACCTGCCAACTACGCTCAGATTTGGAGAGGAGTTTCTTGACCAGCTTGAAGGCCTCCACGGGGTTTACAGGAATCATTTGTCCGATCTCACCGAGCACCGAAGGATCCTCACGCATCCTAGACATATCCAGGGATAGCTGAACATAACGCGCATGAATTTCACGTATGCGATGCAAACTATCCCTCAGGGCGACTGCAGCCAAAGACAACGGATCACTAGCCATGAGGCCCAGACAAACGAAAAAATGACAAAATAATGCACTGATCTTGGGTAAGTGCTCACACACAGATTCTTCCTCAGATTCCGGTCTGCCTCTAGGAAAAGATCCACGAAGCTCCAGTGAGTGAAGAATCATTGTAAGACCCGACAGCTAACGTATTGCCGCTGGCCGACAGAGCCACGTGACAGGCTTGTGAAGTACTAATGATACTGTCCGAGGTCGAGAGAGTCTTTTGTAACGTCCAGCTACCATTACTTCTGAAAAATACACTGGCCACATTCGTAGTGGTATTTGAGGTGCCATAAGAACTCACAAGAGTATCACCGTCGGCTGAGAGTGTCACTTGAAATCCCAAATTGTTCAGGGCTGTTAAGGCGCCTCCCTGGGCCGACCAAGTGCCAAAGGATCTAACAAAGATCCATACGGAACTGACTCCATTCCCTGCTACCGCTAGTGTGTTTCCATCAGATGACAGAGCCACGGAGGAGCCTTGAGTCGCGGCCGAAGTGGCACCAGCTCCGACTAATTTACTGCCTTGTTGAGCCCAGGTTATACCAGACCTCACAAAAATCCAAGTGGCACCCACATTCGAATTATCACCCCACCCACCAACGGCGAGTGTGTTCCCATCGGCCGATAAAGCTAGACCAGATCCAGCACCTGCAGCCCCTGTATTGCCTGTCACGGTCAACTTGCTGCCTTGTGGCGACCAGGTCGTCCCATTTCTCACAAATATCCATGCTGCACCCGTATTGGAGTTATCCATCGTGGAGCCCACCGCGAGTGTGTTCCCATCTGCAGATAAAGCCAGTGAATAACCTTGATTGGCCGTGACCGCGCCCAAACCAACTAATTTTGAACCTTGTTGTGTCCAGGTGCCCCCGCTGCGAACAAATATCCATGTGGCACCATTCGGAGTGTCTTCGGGCCCTGACACAGCCAAGGTATTACCATCGGCCGAAAGAGCGACACTGGCACCAAAATTTGCTGCTCCTGACATTCCGGATCCGGTTAATTTGGAGCCTTGTTGAATCCATGTGTTACCCACACGAATGAAGATCCATACAGCCCCAATATTCGAATTGTCTGAACCACCGCCCACCGCCATCGTATTCCCATCGGCTGAGATCGCGACAGAATCACCCTGATAGGCTGCCCCTGTAGCTCCAGTGCCCACCAATTTTGACCCGAGCTGAGTAGTGGGGAAAAAGCTGCTCGACCACCCGGGGCCCGAACCCATTTCGGTGTCCCATGTTTGTCCGTTGAATCTTAAAGTGCGACAGGGGTTACTTGCATTCAAGAGAAAACTACCACCTCCATCACAATTGACCGTGGCAGACTGACCACTGGGTTGAAGTAGTCTCACGGTTTTCACTTGGTCTTTGGTGCCCGTGGGTAATCGACCTTGAATCATAGATGAACGAGTATCCAGAATGGTATCCAATTGCGAAGAGAGCACACCAGAACTTGTGAGTGTCTCAGAGGTTTGAACCACGCCATTAGTCGTTAATACTAGAGAAGCTCGAGCAGTGCCAGTGACATCCAATGGGAAGGATGGTGGTCCTCCGATGCCCACATTGCCTGTGGGGTCAATGTCAATGGCGGTGATATTTTGATTTACCTGAAGCAACAAATGATCTTCACGGTTACATGAACGAAAGATACACCCGGGTAGCGCATTGTCGTACCCAACGAGCAATCCGGGAGTACCGTCGGCTCGATTGACTCCATAAAAAGCTTTACCGCCATGCGCAGATATTTGTACCGGTACCGTTTTGTCTGTCAATGAGCCTCCTCCGACTGACAGTGTACACAAAGGTTTTGGGTCACCTAAACCCATCTGACCCGAAGGGAGAATAGTGACGCTATCGGGCAATTTGACTGAAAGAGCGTTTTGGTTGCCGAGGGTGCCTAACACACACGCCGTGACAGATAACAACAGACCAATCACTCCGATTACGATTGTGGCCAACATATGTATTTGTTTATAACCAAGTGTTATTTCCGTATTCAGTGGTCCACATGTTTGCCAGGTACCGGAGCGTGCGCGAGGGATCAGAAGGTGTCAGAAGGAAACTCCCAGTATTCGCACAAGTCACGGTGACTGGGAGCGCCGAACCAGTTTGAAGTCGGATTCCTTTGACTTGATCTGAGCTACCCGCACCCAGAGTCACAGTAAAAGACGCAGATCGACTATCGACTATGCTATCCAGGGTCGTGGATAACGCACCTGCACCCGAAATAGTCTCGGAAGTTCGCGCGACCCCATTGACTGTAAAATCTTTTTGAACTCGAGCCAGTCCATTGACATCAAAGACAGACATGGGATTGGTGGTACCGACTCCCGTTCTTCCAGTTGCCCCAACAAACAAAGCATTGATAGAATTACTGACTTGAAACACTGCATGCCAAGTGTGAGCCAGTAGCGTGCAACCACTGTAATTAGAAGAATAACCGACCGTGAGCCCGTAATATCCATCATCTCTGTTGATACCATAAAAGCCCGAGCTGATTTGGACGGGAACGGTACTGTCTGCGATCGAACCACCACCCACCGACAATAAACACAAAGGGGCGGTGTCACCAACACCCACATTTCCAGATTGGGAAAGAGTGACAAATTCTGGGGATTGAATACGGCTGAGAGTTACGAGAGCATTTGCATCGTAAGCAGTGGCAGTGAGTCCTAAAATAATAGCCACCACTCCCAACACCAAAAATAATAAATTCAAAATTTCCTGTTTTTCCATCAGAGCTTTTATTTAGTGTCATCATACAAAAATCCAAGCTGCCCCTGTCTGAAAATTATCTTGATAACCACCGAGCGCCAGGGTGCTGCCATTGGCTGATAGGGACACTGTATAAGGCTTCGCCGTCGAAAGAATACTGTCCACAGTGGTCAAAGACTGTTGAACTTTCCAGGACGAACAGGTTCTCAAACACACCCAAGCGGCCACGGATGACGAGTTCAGAGAACCCATACCACACACGAGAGTGTTACCGTCTGCAGAAAGTGATACACTTGTGCCCAAACCAGTGTTCGTGGTTATTTTCGGGCCTTGTTGCGCCCAGGTGCCTCCATTGTTTACATACACCCAAACGGCTCCGGTGTTCGAGTTATCCGTGAAACCGCCCACCGCGAGAGTGGTGCCGTCAGCGTTCAGAGCGACAGCTGAACCTTGTTGAGGAGTCCCTGTGGCATCTGTGGCCACTAATTTCGTTTGTTGTGTCCATGTAGTGTTTGAGCGTGTAAATACCCACACAGCACCCACCAGAGAATTGTCGCCATTCCCACCCACGGCCATTGTGTTTCCATCACCCGAGAGTGCAATGGAATATCCAGCTGCCGGTTGACCAATGTTACCGGTAACACTGATGGGATTGCCCTGTTGTGTCCAGAGTGTGCCCCTGACAAATATCCAGACCACTCCGTATCCAGTATTGGCATTTGGATCACCAAAGGCTAATGTATTACCATCGGCCGATAAAGCCAATGAGGTGCCCTGGGAGCCCGTTGAATATCCCGAACCCGTGAGCTTATTCCCTTGTTGAAACCACTGACTTGAGGCTGAGCGTTGAAAGATCCACACAGAGCCAAGACCGCCGTCTGTGGGGCCACCGACTGCGAGTGTGTTCCCATCGGCTGATAAGGCGACACAAGTGCCTTGAGCGGCCGCGGAAGATGCTCCCGTGCCCACCAGTTTCCCACCTTGTTGAGTCCACACTCCTGCGATGCGAACAAAGATCCAAACAGCCCCAACGTTCGAGTTGTCGTCATTCGCTCCCACGGCCATGGTATTGCCATCTCCAGAAATGGCCACTGAAAAACCTTGTTGGCCTTTACCAATCCCTCCAGTTCCAATCCATTTAGAACCAACTTGAGTGGAGGGGAAGAAGCTGGTGGACTTGTTGGCACTGGTGATCATATCAATTTCCCAACCTCTCCCAACGCTCCTCAACAGGCGCATGGGCTCTGAGGGTGTCAACAAAAAACTACCTCCGGTCGCTGAGACACAAGATACAATGACAGGTAGGGATTGTCGAGTGAGTAGTCGCACGGTTTTCACGATTTCTGAATCAGACAGTCCGAGAGTGACAGTGAAGGAGGTATTTCGACTATCAATGATGCTATCGAGTGTTCTGGACAGATCACAAGCGCCAGTAACCATTTCGGAGGTGTAGTTAATACCGTTTGTGATCAGGTTGGATAACATGCGACTGGCACCATTAACATCCAGTTGATAGGCGGGATTGGTGGTTCCGATACCAACATTGCCGGAAGGAGTAATACACAATTGGGGCGTTGTATTGATGATTACACTCAAATTGTCATTCGGGTCACACGAACGAATCACACAATGTTGAGAGTCATAACCAAACAAGAGCCCATATTGACCGCTGGTGCGATTGGCTCCAAAAAATGCCTTGTTAGCATGCGCAGAGATCTGGATAGGTACACTAGGGTCTTCTACTGAACCGCCACCAATAGACAGCGGACAGAGGGGATTGGAATCTTGAATACCCACAAACCCTGAGGGGGCAACATTCATCCCAGGAATACTAATGCTTTTTGGAACTTTGGTGAGCGCTACCGCTCCAGTAACTGTTGAAGCTAATCCTAACACTGCTCCAGTGGTTGATACTTCAAAAGATGCTGCATTAATTTTCTGTTGTTGCATAATGTTGTTTATTGCTATCAAATATCATGTGAACACCCAAGTGGCTCCTAACCGTGAAGTAAAATAATAGCAACCTGCAACCAACGTGCTACCATTTGAAGATAGTGCCACGGCAAATGGTGTATTTGTGACCACAGCATCCGAAATACTCAAGGAGGTCTGTTGAATCCAAGAGTTACCTATTTTCAGAAAAACCACACCAACGTTATTGGATGAATTGTTTTGACCATAACCGCAAACCAGGGTATTCCCGTCTGCCGAAAGCGTCACAGAGTTTCCCAATTGACCAGTGCCGCCTACCGTAAATTTACTGGTTTGTTGAGTCCAATTGGAAAAGCTGCGAGTGAATATCCATGCTCCTCCGGCGTTGCTACTGTCTTGTGGTCCACCAACTGCTAATACATTTCCATCCGCAGACAAAGAAACTGAATAACCCTGTAGAGCAGTTGCAGAACCATTCGTTCCAACTAGTTTGGATCCCTGTTGTGTCCAACTAGTTCCACTGCGTGTAAAAATCCAAGATGCTCCAATTTGATTGTTATCTTCCAGACCACCGACTGCCATAGTATTCCCATCTGCTGATAAAGCGGATGAATAACCAAAATAAGCTGAAATACCGTCACTAGGAATAATTTTTGATCCTTGCTGAGACCAAGACCCAGAACTTCGAACAAAAACCCAAACCGCACCAACACCACTGTTGTCCAGACTAGCTCCTGAGACCAATGTGTTACCATCAGCAGACAAAGCAACAGATATACCTTGGTTGGAACTTACTGAACCACTTCCGAATAATTTACTGCCTTGTTGACTCCAAGTACTTCCACTTCTCACAAAAACCCAAACGGCTCCTCCACTAGTCTCAGCTCGCCCACCCTCTGCTAATGTATTTCCGTCGGCCGATAATGCAACCGAAGAACCTTGGTAAGCACTGTTTGCTGCACCTGAACCAACAAGTTTAGATCCTTGTTGTGTCCATGTTGAACCAGAACGTGTGTAGATCCATACCGCTCCTTGAAAACCATTATCGCCTTCAGCTCCAATAGCAATCGTATTTCCATCAGATGAAATAGCTACAGAGTAACCTTGGGAACAGGTGGAGGAGAGATAACCCGAACCCACTAAACTGCTACCCTGTTGCGTGGTAGGGAAAAAGCTGGTTGAGCCAGTGGCAGAGTTACCCACTTCAATGGCCCAAGCGTTATTAATATACCTCAAGACCCTACAGGGCTCTGTTGGGTTTAACAAGAAACTCCCACCTCCACCGCCCACACAAGATACAACAACGGGTAAAGAGTTGCGGGTCAATAGGCGTACAATTTTGACTTGATCCGTGTTGCTGCTTCCGAGGGTGACGGTGAAAGACGAGTTGCGACTGTCAATGATGCTGTCGAGCGTCGATAGGCTGGAAGGCCCTGTGATGGTTTCAGAGCCTTGAATGAAACCATTGACGCGAGTAATTCCATTAACGTCCAAAAGATATGAAGGGTTAGTGTTATTAATACCAACTTTTCCCTGAAAATAAGCAGTGCAACTATTCGTACCAAAATTAGGATTATATACGTACAATCCATAAGAATTTGTAATGGCACCAGATGCAAGGTTTCCCGCTCCAATAAATAAACCTGCCGAATTTGATATAGTTGTTCCGGCAGCTAATGAGGCATCAAAATTGGGATATATGTACTGTGGCACAGCCCAAGAACTTGTACCAGACGGTTTAATCGTCGGTTGTAAATCGAAGCCTATTGTGTCATAAGAACCGATTTGCCCTGTCGTTGCTGTTAACAAACCAGATACCAACAGACAGATAGCATTAGCTGATGGCGCAGAAATTTGAGTAAATGCACCAAAACTAAATGATGTTGTTCCAATGCCAACTTGACCATTCACGACTAATCCGCCCGAGGGAGCAACTGTACCACTGGTAAACCCGATTTGTGCATTACCAACCACCGAAAGATTAGAACCTGGACTAGTATCAAAAATGCCAAATTTACCATGATCATAGAAAGTAAATAGATCGGTATCAGCTGAACCTGCACGATATGAAATATAAAGCTTCCATCCAGTTCCATCACCACAATAGATCCTACCAAGAACAGGAGACGCATAACCTGATGTCATGTACAAATAAGCTCCGGTGGCTGTTGGTATGTTGGTGTTGTTGACTATACTAAACAATCCGTTGGAGATAACACTTGTTGCACGTGCAAAACCGGAGACATCTAACGGATAGGCAGGATTGTACAAATTAATACCGACATTTCCTCCACGAGCATTTAAAGACAAATTAGACGCTGCAACCAAATAGTTGACTGACTGAATATAGCTCACGTGATTTGTTGTGTCGCACCCCATATACAGCGTCCAATCAGAAGTGGTTGTTCCGGATAGAAGCTGTAGTGCATTTGGATAGTCGAACTCATTATGACTATACGCATTACCAGTACTTTTAATTGTTAGAGTTGTTGGGGTTGATCCATTAGTTGGAGTACTGGTTCCTATACATGTAACTCCACTCACGAATAAACCATTAGTGGGAGGATAAGTAACGTTTGAAAAACCAACGGAAAGAGAAGTTTGAAGAAAAACACAGGTCGTGGTGATCCTCATTCTTTCTGAGCCAATTCCGAGTACAATGTTGTTGACCATATCGGACACGGTCGAATAACCCGATAAATCGATATAAGCCAAATAACTAGCTGGATACGAACCACCTCCAGCACTCAATCTCAAGAAACCATCATCATACTGGGGGCCAGAAGCACTAATACCTCGGTATTCAAAACTGCCCACTGTCGAACTCGAATCAGGAGAATTGGTAATGGGTGGACGAGTACTAGCAGCCGTCAAGGTGCTTTGTTGCATTACTCCACCAAGGGGCGAACCACCGGTGACGGCGCTGATACACAACAGAGGATTGTAACTCGATAGTCCAACACCAGTGCCGTTTAGGACTCCTAAGTAGGTGGTACCATTATTTGAGAAAGCTCCCAAATTATGCAGTGTCACAGAGTTTGTCAAGGCTGCAGGGTTTCCAGTGTTTTGACCGATGATGACACCAACCGGAATTTCCATCACACTGTTTGCCGGAGAGGCATTAATAAAATTAACAGAGCCCGCACCATTGGTTCGTTGTTCGGCGTACCAGCGATGAATGTAGTTAAAAGGAGCATAAGAAGCTTGTGACACGTCGAATGTTCCCACCTGCAATGTGCCCGGCTGGGTCGTATTAGGATCTAATTGAAGCCTGGGGTTACTATAATTTGAGCACAGGTTACCATCTGATGTAATCGCGCCAATCGATCGAAACTGACCAGCAATTGTCATGTTACCTGAACCATCGTCCAACGTGTTGCGGGCTGCGGGCGCTCCTGACCCGAAGGAAAGGCCTGCAGTATTGTAAGTTTTCACAATGCCCCCACAAGATATTGTAAAACTCAAACATGATTGCAATTGAGCAGCGGTAATGGTTTGAGGCACTGTAATACCCGACCCTAAATATTGGTAAAAACAAGTGTTAATGTCATTGTTGGCAATTAATGAAAATGTCGCATTGGCTAAATCGGAAACGACTGTGAAGGTCGGAGCGGAGGGAGTCGCAAAATTTGGGATCAGGCCTCCCTGATAACCAGAACACCACCAGCTGCTGTGGTAGGACCCGATCATCGGATCAGAACCGGCAGGAAAATTCGTATTGAAGTATCCAAATTCAGTTGTGGATCCACTTCCAGGGATGATGGTTAGACCGCTACAGTTATTTATCTGGTGATTCCCCATGTCAATAGTACCAGTCATCGTTCCTCCCACTAAAGGCAAATAGGCACTGAGATTTGCAGTGGTAGCCAGTGTTCCAGATGTGGGGAGTGTGAGCGAAGTACTTCCCGTTGTGGTCAAAAGTAAATTGTTACCACCTGACAAATTAAAACTGGAACCTGCGATAAACACGGGACCCGAAAAATAAGCAGTACCATAACCATCATCTAGTGTGTTGTAATAGGTATGAACCTCAAAAACAGCCGAAACATATCCTCCAGAACTATCAGGCGCGTTAGCTCCAATCACGTAACTAACCGTCCAAGATGGTTTGGTGCCCCCGGTGGCCGTTACCGTAAAGCGTCCATTGTAAGAACTACCAGAATTCTGATAACCCACATCTACCACCACAATATGTGATACTCCGACGAACGGATTGGTACTGTCTGAACTATCGGTAAAAGTCAGTGTCACCGTCGTTCCACCGCTACATGTTGCAGCGGTAATTGGGTAAGAAGCAGTTCTTGAGTTCACATAGAATGCATTATTTGGTCCAAGAGTGACACTTCCACCCAAAGGGTTCATCCATATTCCATAATTACTTGTGCCCATCGATAGACCTCCATATCCTCCAGCGTTGCGGCATTGAATCACAGACACATTGGCTCCGTTTGCATAACCACCAATCACTAAATTCACATCGCTTCTGCATACATTGAAAGAAGCCGTGGTCGTGTAATTGGAAGACAAGTCATTAGTGAGCGTGGGGGGTATCACAAAAAACGGAGAAATTGGATTGGTTGAACCGACACCCACCGCGCCACTGGGGATTATAGTGAGTGCTTGGGTCCCTCCATTGACAACCAACGCCAAAGAGTCAGCTGCATTTATGCTCCTTATGGTTGAACCGCCAAACGAAGTATCCCAACCCACAAGCAGGCCATAAGCACCGTTTGAGCGATTAGCACCAAAGTACCTACGAACTCCTCCAGCACTAATTTGCACTGGGACATTTGTATCCGTTAGAGAGCCTCCGCCGACCGAAAGAAAACAATTTGGGCTCGAGTCACCAATACCTACATTTGAGCCGTTGATGGTCATTCGATCCGCACTGGTGCTGGTATCATAGAAATGAAATACTCCAGTCCATTCACCAAAATACATTGCATTACCATATGAATAGATATAATGATTCGTATCTGATCCGGAGAGATAAATTTTGTTCCCTGCTGGTACGGATATTGGAACTTGAAGAATCACACCGGTCGTGGTTATTCTCATTATTTCAGAACCAGTTCCAAATACAATATTTTGACTCATGTCAGAAATAGTTGAGAAACCTGACAAGTCGATGTACGACTGTGTGGCAGTGCTTGTACCACCACCAGCGCTCAGACGAAGAAAACCATCATCAAAAGTCACCCCATTCACTGAATAACTTCGGTACTCATAGGAGCCTGTTAAAGTCGTACTGAGCGCCGGACGCGATGAAGTATTGGAAAGACCAGTCACCTGAGAGAAGCCTTGATGAGAGACACTCATAGTTGAAGCATTCGGGCCCACTCGTAAACCATTCAGAAAAGTACCATTGCCAAAGCCGTCATCCAACACATTTGTGGCCGTTCGAACAGGTCCGGTCGCCCTGACATTACCCGTGTTGCTATCAGCGGCTGCAGGGTTGTTTACTGTCCCAAAAACTTGAAAGGTTGTCGAGGAAAATCCTGTGGGCATGATTTGAAAGACACGGTTGTACGACGATGCCCATGATCCACCAGAATTCACCTCTGAAATAGACACAAATTGGTTGACTGCTAAATTGTGATTGCTTGAGGTGGTAACTGTATAGGTGTAACCACTCGCGGTAATGGAAGAAATGTTGGTGAGCGAGGCCGTCGAAACATAAAAAACAGTATTATCACCTGCATAAATTCCTGCAAACGTAAGCGTTGTACCCTGCCCAATGTACAAATTATTAGTCACTCCCAGGTACAAAGAAGTCGCTTGAATCCCGAATGTCTGTAAGACGCCTCCGGTAGTATAACTACCCAGGCTGGAGTTGGTGAGTTGAGAATAGTTGCTCAAAGGTCCCGAAAGAAATCCAGTGGAAGATCGAATATTTCCAGAAACATCGAGTGGTTCATTGGGCGACATACCGATACCCAGATAGGCATTATCCTGAAAATAAAAGAGGTCGGTTAGGCTGGTAGCATTCTGTAGCGTGGTGGACATGCGCAACTGCCAACCGGTGCCATCTCCCCACATCATACGACCAGCAATCGGTGAAGTCGTTTGGCCTCCAATAGACAAGGGAATGCTCGAAGTCGTATAGGTGGTACTGGATGATAACTGAACCGTTGTGGAGCTGAGTCGATTGTGGACACTCATGTTGCCCGAGCCATCTTCTAGTGTGTTATACAGAGTCGTCAGGGCTCCACTGGTGGTCATTTGCAAACCAGTGATTGTTGAAGTACCATTGTTCACCTGCATGTAAAGAGCGCCATTTGCAGTTGAATCTTCACAACGAAGAAAGAGAGCACCCTTTTGCGCATCCAAAATTAAACCAGGACTCACACTCCCGCCATTCACAGTACCCAAATAGCCCAACTGAGTTGCCCCGTCGCTTGATTGAAACACCTGATACGTCTGAGAAGCCCCAGAAGCACACCGAATGACTTGGAAAGCCCCACCGCCCGAGAAATTAAAAACGGCCGCACCCGATAATGTCAGGCCCGCAAAAGACGGTGAAGAGCTGGTGCCGATCGCCTGAGGTGTGGTGAGTGTAATTGAACCCGAGGTCACTGCTGTGGTACCCCCATTGACCAAGACTTGATTAGCGGTACCTGTGACACTGGTAATCGCTAGGGAAGAGATGGTACTCCAAGTCATGGCGGTACTTCCACCGCCCCCTGAGGTCAACAATGCCCCCGAGGCCCCTGCGCTAATGGGGAGATTAAAATTGTAAGCGACAGACCCAGAACTCACATTCAATTTCACATTGTTCGATCCGCTCACTAATGTCAGGGCAGCAAACGTTGGTGAAGCCGTAGTTAAAATGCTCTGAGCAGTGGTAATAGCTTGAGACGAAAAAATTAAATTGCTTCCATCAATGTTAGCGGTTAAAGACCCAGAAGCAAAAGAGATACCGTTTCCAACACTCACACTTTGAATGGTTTTCGAGGCGTCTGAATAGACCAAGGTATTGACGGTAGTTCCCGTTACAGAAAGGCCCGTGAAATACCCTGAAGCAAAAGTAAAAGTTCCACTGCCCAGGCTATAGGTGTTTGTGATGGATGGAATAATACTTCCACCCGCAGTAGCCGCCGGTAGGGTACTTGACCAGCTGGGTACACCTCCTGAATTTGTGATCAACATGGCACTCGCAGTCGGTGCCAACCAACTCGGAGCAGCCGAGGCGCCAGACAACAAAAGCGAATACGCCGAGGCCGTGCCCGCTAACACATCCAAGGCTGACCCGGTACTGTAAACAATACCTCCGTTTGAAGCCGTAAGGGCCGCACCAGTGCCTCCGTAACCCAAACCAATTGCACTCCCATTCCAAGTCACCCCAGATAAAGTCGAGCTTAGGGCAATTGTTCCCGTCGTAGTAATGGTCCCACCGGTGAGGTTTGATCCAGCCGTGATACTCGTGACAGACCCTGTACCCACTGCTGACCATGTCGGAAGCGATGAGGCACCTTGAGAGGTCAAAACTTGTCCTGCATTTCCCAGGCTCGGCAGAGATTGTAGTGGCCCAGAGGAGCTGGTACCGCCTGCCACCAGGGCATAAGGAGTTGCAGATGATAGACCAGTACCACCATTACTCACAGAAACCTGTCCCGAAATGTTGGCAGTCAGAGACCCAGCCCCCGTGCTCCAGGAAATGTTGGTGCCATTCAAGGGTACCGTGGCCACCGGAGTCGCCCCTGTGGAACCGATCAATAATTGACCATCGGTGAGCGTCGGACCCGTCAAAGTATTTCCGGCGGCACCTACCAACACCTGACCCGTCGTAACCGATTGCGTAGCAAGATTGGTAATTCCTAAATTGGTTCGTGCAGTGCTCGCCGAGGCTGTTAGTTCACTCAAGTTATTGTTCACTTGTAGAAACGTGTACGCAGAATAGCTAAACTGGGAAAAGATAATGGCACTGGTGCCCACCTGAGTTACACTTGCAGTCTGAATCCAACTTGTGCCTCCATTGGTGGTTCCAGATTGCACAGGAATGATATCTCCTGGTTGGATTTGAGAAGGCTGATTCCAGTCAGTGGCTCTTGTTAACACCCAAGCGGTGGAGCCATCACCCAGTACCGACAAAACATAGATACCATTTTGGAAAGTCAAAGACTGTGACAATACCAAAATTCTTGAGTTCACCACTGGACTCTGACCATCGGTAACAAAAGCTGCCAAAGTCCCACTATTGGTCAAAGTCGCTCCCACACCACTCGAACCATTGTTGTAGACTGCATTGAGATTCGAGGTTGTTGCACACGCACAGGTATCCTTCCATGTTAAACCGGCAACCACAGAATCCACATAGGCCTTGTTTGCGCCATCTGTGGTGTTTACCGGGGCGTTCGAAATGGTAATGGAGCTCACCGTGGGTTGATTACTAAACACAGGATTACTTCCTGAAACTCCGATCAAAACAGTTCCGGTGGCCCCTGAGGACACTGATCCCACACCAGCGGTTCCATTACCAAATAAGAGCTGGTTGGCGGCCAGACTAGTCTGACCGGTGCCTCCGTAACTCACGGCCACAGTGGACGCCTGCCAAGTTCCTGCGCTTAAGGTACCCACCTGGGTGATGGATGTTTGAATAGGGGTGGTTAACGTACCTGTGATTGACGTGGCAAACACCTGATTCCAAGGACTCCCTGAAGAACCTAGATTATGTGAACCAGAAACGAGTAAATCACCTGTCATCGTGGAGCCAGTGGTTGACACATAAGAGCCCAATAATTTTACCGATTGCCAAGAAGACGAAAAAATCCAAATGTTGCCAGTGAGATCCACCACAAAATCGCCTGAAGTAAAAGTTCCCGATACGGGAGCACCAGAAGTCGTTGCACCGACATACCGAGAAGTTGTAGTTGCTCCAGTCAATCCAGTTACCTGTAGAGAACTTGCTTGTAATAAATGATTTCCTTGTAAATTGATGTCTCCCGAAAGGCTCAGGCTGGTGAGGGTGCCCACCGAGGTCACATTGGGTTGACTGGCCGTTTGGAGTGTTCCAGTGAGAGAGGACACGTACAAGCTATTCAAGGGTTGAACATTAGTTCCAATGCTCAAGTTGTTTCCGACAATACTAATCGACCCCGTTAATGCAAATGCCCCCAGACTGCCTGAACCAACCACGATTCCATTGAGATCCGTCACCGCTGTCAGGGTCGTAATGCTGGGTTGAGATGCCTGTTGGATTGTTCCCCAGAGATTGGTGGCATAGACAGAAGCAAATGTGTTTTGAGACGTACCAAGGTTCACTGTGTCTGATGGATTTACCAAAAGACTTCCCGATAACGTACCACCCGACAAAGGCAAGTAGGTACCTGCAGCATTGAGACCTTGCCAAGTATTTCCAGACGTGTAAATCCACAAGTTACCTGATTGATCCACCACCACATCACCGGCTTGAAAGGTGCCGCTGACAGGTGAACCCGATGAAGTCGCTCCGACGTACCGGGAGGCCGACGTGGCCCCTGTGATACCACCACAATCGAAATGACTGGCAGAGGCCGATGAGATATTGGTAATGACATAGCCTCCCATGTTTAAAGCACCCTGGAGTGTTAGACCAAACAAAACCCCTACTTGAGTGATATTTGGTTGGGAGGCGGTCTGTAACGTACCCGTGATATTGGTCGCATAAAGAGCGGGAATTTTTTGACTAGAAGACCCTAAGTTACCACTGGAAATCAGATCACCCGAAAGCGACCCTCCTGCAAGAGGCAAATATGTTCCGGCAGCATTCAATCCCTGCCAAGAGCTCCTTGATGTATAAATCCAACAATTACCACTCTGATCAATTACAAAATCACCGGCACTAAAAGACCCTGAAACCGGTGCACCAGAAATAGTGGCCCCAATGTATCGAGAATTCGCCGAAGCACCAATAACTCCTGTGTTGACAAAGGCGCTAGAAGTAATTGAGGAAGCATTAATCAACGAATGACTACCCATGTCGACGTTTCCAGCCATGGTTAGGCTTTGCAATGCTCCGACCGACGTAATTTGGGGCTGTTGTGAAGTTTGAATGGCTCCAAAAAATTGAGTAGCATAGATTGAGTTGAATGATTTGGTGGAGGAACCAATATCCACAGTCCCAGTGCAGAAAATAGATCCGGTTAGTGTACCACCGTTTAAGGCTAAATAAGAACCAGCCGCACCCACACTGATCCAATCTGAGCTGGAAGAATATACCCACATGTCACCCGTCAAATCGACTGCAAAATCACCCGGTTGGTAGTTTCCAGTTATTGGTGGCCCGCTCATAGAGCCTCCCACATATCGAGAATTCACGAGGGCACTCGAGTTTCCTGTTACCGTGAATACGTTTGAAGTCACACTGGAGCCTGATAGGGTCAATACAGTAATTGAATTAACTGGAGCGACCGGTGAACCCAAAGAATTCTTGATACTCTGCCAGGAGTTGTTGGAGCCGCTGGTGCAAATCCATATGTCACCTGTCAGGTCCACGACATAATCTCCCGTGAAATAGGGCGCGGCAAACGTCTGAGGGTCAACTCCGTTCGTGGCACCAATATATCGACTGGCTCGAAAAGACTGGTTGAGACCAGAAACCGCAACAAAAGGAAGAAGCCCATTCGATCCTCCAGCTGACACAGAAACCCAATTACCTGGTGAACCCGATTCGGAACAGATCCATAAATTTCCACTCAAATCGATCACAAAGTCACCTGTTTCAAAACTACCCTCTGAGGGAGGGCCGCTGGAGGTTGCTCCGACATATTGACTGGTTTGGGTGGCTCCGATCGTTCCGGAAACGGCTAAACGTTCTGCGTTCACAATGGGCTGTGAACCCATATTCAACTCTCCTTCCATTTGACCACCTTTCACCGCTAACCCACCGACAAAAGAACATAGACCTAGAGCCAGTGCAGTCAACGAAATGAAGGCAATCACTGCCATGATGACTTGTATCACCATAAAATTGTAGAGCATCTTTTTGTTCCATTGATCATCCCTCATTCTTTTGTTACAGTTTTTAAATTGATTTATGAATCATTGAACTCACCACTGAAACAAATTTGCTACTGGTGTCTCCTCACCAGGCAAAAATAGATCTGCTGTTTTTCGGTTCGCACGAATGACCACGTGACCTCTAACTTTCAATTCATCCCAGTAATCTGTCCGAATGATTTCAGCGTCCTGTTGAGTGACCAAGTCTTGGAGGTAGTCTTCATACACATCCGGGTTTTTACCGTCCAAAAAGAGTTGACGATCGAATTTGCCAATATCCAAATTAGTTTGACTTAATTCAATCTCTGCTTCACGAATGGTACTGAGCAGGGCTTCTTTTCGTTGAAGTAGTTGTTCTCGGCGACTCATTTGTTTAATAATAAATCAAAAGCTCGATCTGAACTCAATTCTCCTCGGCCCACTTATTTTCGGCCCGAATTTGTTCTTCCTCTTCGGGCGTGAAGTCGTTGACGATGTTGAAAATCTTTCGGAGAGCCTCGGGAGTCATGCCCTTGATCATCGTCGCCACTTTGCTACAGGAGAGGTCCAACAGAGACTTGAGGTCGAGGTAATTGGCAGCGAGCAAAACCTCAAACAAAAGTTCTTGGTCCAAATCGACATAGTTGGCATAGTACTCTGGCACAATTTCCTTCAAGTCGTTGGTCTTCAAAGGCTTTTCAATTTCCTTCATGGGGTGGTCGATGTGGTACTTCATGAATTCTATGACCCGAGACAAGATGTTGGAATTGACGGCGGGCAACGGAATGTCCACAGCCTCTGGATCACCCTCCACCATGGTTTTGATCAGAGTGGATTGCACAGCGATCTTTTTCGCAAGGGGGAAGGAATCCTTGTCCTTGGAAATCAAGTTCAGGATGACCTCGGCGGCCGGTTCATCCAGTCCCATCACGGCGTCAACGATCTTTGGTTTGGGCTCGGGGTGGTCAAACACCTTGACCTCATCATCTAGTCCCATGATGTTGTCACCGTACTGGGGTATAGGGTTGGGGTTGCCAAACTCCTTTACCTCTTCATCCACATCCATCGGTGCGCGCTGCTTGTTTTCCTCGGACATCATCGTGGTGGATTGGGACGAAATAGTCAGACGAATTATGATGAGGTTATCAGATGAATCCAGCAAGACAATAAAGTTTCGCAGATTCCAGAAAATTTCCATACTTATGAAAACTCATTTTTTGGAATCTATGGTGATCAGGAACATTTTCATGTGAAATTATTTCAGATGGCATCACACCGTAACGAATTTATTGCCGATTTGTTGTCTTTGATCGAACTTTGCCGCTGGGGTAACCCACAGATTATCTTTACGGCGCCTTTTCATCGTTTTGTAGCAAAATATGGCCCGGAGAGTCTTTCGAGTCAATGGAGAAACGGTGCAGATAACTTTCTGGGACAGACTTTTGTGAAGTATGTGTTTTCCCTTCGAGGGGCCACTCAACGCACACTTCATGATGCAATTGCCGAATTTCGCCGAAAAGTGAAGAAACAATCCCAGAGATCAGCACGTCGTCGCACCCATCGAAGGCATCAAGCACGGTTTGCCAATTTGTCCACCGACTATATCACGATCATTAAGGCTTGTCAAACATGTTGTGATGCTCTCAATGCACTCCCCAAACATCCCTTTTGTGATGCTATACTTGCGTCGGATTCAAAACGAGCGCTCGAGGTACTCCAGTCAATGAGCGATGATACATCACTCACCTTGCCCAATCCAGAACTTTTTATAGAAGACTCGCCAGCTCTACTCGTTTGCAAGCATCCCTCTCTCAAGGTGATCAAGGCATTAATTCGCAAAGGAATCGACTTTAGTATTTTACAAGACCCTCAAGGCCGACATGCACTGACTCATATCGCTGTGCACCCTGACAAGGAAATACTGTGGTTTTTGCTTCGATATTACCGTATCGACCTCAACGAACCTCTGGGAGATGAGCAAAGCACTTTACTGATGACAGCCTGTCGTTGTTGTGACGAGACCCTATTGGCGCTCTTGGTGCGCTCTCAAGTGGACTTGACGCCTTTGAGGCAATTGGATTTGTCAACCAAGATGATTCAAGTTCTTTTAGTCGTCGCGAAAGAATTTGTGGATCCACAGATCAATCCTCGTCATATCCAACTGGCTCCATGGGATGCAGAACACCTCGCACCCTATGTTCCAGAGACCGTTGATGCTCAATTGAATTTATTGAATAATTTTTCTCTCGATTTCTGACAATTGATTATACAAACTTAACAGAGTAGAGGCTTGCGAAACATGAGATTGGCATCTCCATTCGGTCCCTTGCTCCATCATTTTAAGAATTTTTTTGAGATGTGATTTTGACACTCTATCGGTACCGCGCTTGTTCTCAGAATATAAAAGATCCAATTGGAGCCAATCTTGGTCATTTAGCTGAGAAGGGTCGAAATGACAAAACATGGGTCCCTTCATTCCTGTTTCAGTGTAGGCAATGATCACTGGAAGCCATCGATTCAAATGATAGCGGACTTCATCGGATTTCAGCAGTGGTATATCCTTGTTTTGCGTGACGTTGTGCAGACGTTTCACCGGAATGTTCAGTTTTTTCAGATAATCCCAGACAGAAAGAATATGTTGCTTGTCCACCCGCCATGTATTGGGGCCAACAGGCATCATTTCGTTTGAGGGCTGCACCTGGTGATCCGCTGTTTCGATTTCCAGCACCTCATGCTTCCTTTGGCTGATGTATCTGTCAGATTGTTTGTGTCGGTGACGGTACCAGGACTCGACCGTAAATAAGTCATCTTCCAACAGATCAACCGTTTTTTCCAAAAAGACTTGTGGGACCACCAAATCAATCATCCCTGGATCCGTTTCAATAATACTTCCATCCCAAGTAACCATACTTTTGCCATTGTCATCGGTGAACTTGCTCAAATCGGGCAGGTCAGAAATAGGAGAATTCAGGGTCGCACAAACGGTGTACAAATCCTCATCCATTTTTTTTGTTTTGACAATAATGCTATGTGTAATTTACCTCAACCACGATTGGTGAAAATATTGTTGTTTTAACTAGTTACATTAATTATGCGAACAATGCGAATCTTGTGTTCTTTGAGAGTCTTGTTGATCTTGTAGAGGTATCGACGTTGAAAGCGTACACATTTTTGTTCGACATCCAAAGAAATCACGGGCACTCCGAACGAAATATTCGACTTGTAGTCATCCAAGAAAATTTCCAAGATTTTGTTGTCAACATCGTGAGGACAAAAAGAAATGGATTTGTCCACGTCATACACCGATCGTACGGAGAAAAATCGTTCTTCCAAAATATCAGAGGTTTTCTGTAAGAATTTTCGAGGAATTTCTAGTACGATTTGTGGAGGACAGCTTTCCAAGATGCCTCGGACGCTCTTGGCATATACTTCACCGTTCTCATCCTTGAACAGTTCCATAGAAGGTAAAAAACCCAAGGGAGAAGTCAGTGCCACGTACACTCTCAATAAATCGGTCATGATGGATAATGTTATATTGTTGGATAACACTTTCTGAAAAACCAATATTCATTACATTGAAACCGATTGTTTGCCAACAGCTATGGGGAACGGTCTCGTGAAACCTGATAAAGAACCGGAGATATGTGCGATTTGTATGGACAACATGGGCGATTTTTGTCGACAAGATGGTGTCTATGTGGAAACAGGATCTTCGCAAAAGCATTTTGACAACCCAACTGTACCAATTCTTTGCGGTCACCGTTTTCATAGCAAATGCATTCAAGCTTATATGCAATCAGGAGGTGTTCGATGCCCCGTATGTCGCAACAGGAGCGCGCTGGTGTTTTTAGAACGCCAATTTCATTGTCAGATATATCATTGTGAACGGACTTTTTTCGTCATCTTCTGCGTCCACTACAAATACAAAGACAATATTACTCAGGTACTCGGTTGGAATTATGGAACGCCTCCACGCGATCTTTTGCTCAAGTATTGTGTAAGAACCACAACACACATACACGAAGAAAAGGAAATCAATTCGATGATGGAAGCTATTACGAGAAAAAGTATAGCTCCTGATTTATATATTTGGAAGATGACACATTGACGGGTAAATTTCTTTCATTTTTCATATGCATGGGTAACGGTGCCTTAAAACCTGATAAAGAACCGGATATATGTGCGATTTGTATGCAATATCTGGGAACGACTTGTCGACAGGATGATGTTTGTATGGAAACTGGTTTTTCGTCACTTTACAATCCTCCTGTACCATCTCTTTGTGGTCACCACTTTCATCGCAAATGTATCCATGCTTATCTCGCTGGACGACCCAGTGGACTGCCATGTCCTATGTGCCGTAAAGAGGGCGGATTATCATATGAATATTTTGGTTACACCTTTCATTGTCAACATTATCACTGTGCCGAGCCTTTTTTTGTCATTTACTATCTGCACTACAGACGACCGGACACTCATATTGTTGGTTGGAATTACGGGAAACCTCCGCGCGATCTCTTGAACAAGTATAACGTTTTGAGCACCTCAAACGAAGAGGAAGAGGAAGTATCAAACCGTTTCATGGAGACTCTCTTGCGAGACAAAGTGCATCCAAATACATATAATTTGGAAAATTAAGAAAACTGAATCAGATAAACTAGTGGCATGGACAATTTCAACTCTTGATTCAGAGTGACGTTGCGAAATCGAATTACACCGGCAAAGGCATTCCTAAGGCTCCGGAATACCTCGACTAGACGGGCCCGCTCAAATCGAAAGGCTTTCTGATCCACTCCTTCGACATGGAACTCCTCGGCGCCCTCTATGGGTTCCAGGAGGCCGTTATTCGTCACCCATACTTCAAAAATGTCCTTGGTTCTTTTGAGCGTGACGGTATGGGGAGGCTCGGCATACACATCAAATAGATCATTTTCCAGTATATCTACCGCATGCGCCAAACGGGCTTTGGGGATGTCCAAATTGATCACGGATGACTCTACCGACAAAGGATAATTCGTCAAATACATTCTTCCAGAGTCATCGACAAACTTGCGTGTGTCGGGAGTAAAAGCCAGAGGGGAAGTAAGAGCAACCATAAGGGAGACCAAGTCAGTCATCTTTTTGAAAAAAATGACGGGAGCCTGTTCGGGTTATGAAAACACACCCTCAAAATTTCCCAGATTCTTGTTTCGGAACAATCCACTGAAACCATAGATTCCACCTGGGACGATGGAGTAACATCAGATACGCCTGTTGCGGCATTTATAGTGTGTCTTTTTTGTTTATTACAAGAAATGGTGCTCAGTGATTCTTGGATCCTGAGCATCGTACTGGGCGGTATTCTGTTCGTATTTTGCATACTAGGGTTTACTCTCTTGGTGGTCTATTACAAGAGACAACTGAAAACAGTGAAAAAGAAAAAAAATCGTGATATGGAATCGCCCCCTCTACCCCCTCAGCTCCCTCCAAAACCTGAGGCGACCCAGCAATCATCTTTTTTCACCCAATGGCCTAATGCACTCATCGCTCCAAACAAGACCAAATAGTGATTGTTGTTAATTGTCGAACGTTTATTTGAATGTACACTACATTACACTAGAACATTATAGCT
>VFSW01002761.1_pt1 | contig 26450 bp, 23 predicted proteins | sample 5358111 | NCBI WGS metagenome assembly VFSW01 (sample SAMN11554181, study PRJNA540505) | mine drainage metagenome | isolation source: sediment from site ElyBrook_90M | place: USA: Ely Copper Mine, Vershire, VT | collected 2017 | reverse complement strand
ATTTAATACAATTCCTGATAGAATTGCAGGAAAGGTAAGCCGGGTTTTTTCAGCAACAATGAAACGAATGTTACCGGTCTTTCTATTCATTTTCTAGTAAAACGGTTTCGAATCTCGCAGAGAAGGTCCCCGGTCCCAGGGAAATTCTCGTAATGCATAGAAATATCCACGAGATAATTTCAGGGAGAAGGGTTAAAGGGAAGGATAGCATAGGAACGCGGTTAAATCAATACAATAAGGTAGAATAGGACAGGATTGCTAAGGAGGTGTCATTGATATACCAGGGTGTGATAGATCGATATAAAGCTTTATTGGATATTCCCGCCCACACGCGCCCGGTCACTTTGTTGGAAGGCAATACTCCGTTGATCCCAATGCCGCGCCTGGCAGATGAGTTAGGCGGTGGGTTCGATTTGTATGTGAAATACGAGGGGCTCAACCCAACGGGTTCATTCAAAGATCGGGGGATGACCGTGGCGATCAGTGAAGCGTTCGGCCGCGGCGTCGAAGCCGTCATCTGTGCTTCAACCGGGAATACGGCAGCCTCGGCGGCGGCCTATGCCAGCCGGGCAGGCCTGCGCTCGATTGTGCTCATCCCGCAGGGTAAAGTTGCGGCAGGCAAGCTGGCCGGGGCAGTCGCCTATGGGGCCGAGGTGATCCAGATCGATGGCTCTTTTGACGATGCCTTGGGACTGGTAGTGCGTATCAGCCAGACCACACCGATTGGTTTGGTCAATTCGCTGAACCCTTACCGCCTGGAAGGCCAAAAAACCGCCGCCTTTGAAATTTGTGAGACGCTGCAGCGCGCTCCGGACTGGTTGTGCCTGCCGGTGGGGAACGCCGGAAATATTACCGCTTACTGGATGGGTTTCAAGCAGTTCCACGCCCTGCACCAAACCGGCCTGCCGCGCATCCTGGGCGTTCAAGCTGAAGGCAGCGCGCCGCTGGTGATCGGCCGCCCCGTCGACCACCCGGAAACCGTAGCAACCGCCATCCGCATCGGCCGCCCTGCGCGCGGTGAACAGGCCCTGCTGGCTGCCGAAGAATCCAACGGAAGCATCATCGCCGTCAGCGATGCCGAGATACTATCCATGCAGCGGAAACTGGCTGCGAATGGCGTGTGGGTCGAACCGGCTTCATCCGCCGGGCTGGCCGGCCTGGCCAGACAACTAAGCGCGCACGCCATCGATCTGGCCGGAAAAACGGTGGTAGTAGTGTGTACCGGGCATGGTTTGAAAGATCCCGATATCATTGTGCGCAGCATGCCGGCTCCGCACTTGATTCCGGTGGATATGTCCAGACTGGAAGATGAGATATTAAAGAAATGATCCGGCAATCTGTCAAGGTGCGTATCCCTGCCACAACTGCCAACCTCGGCCCGGGCTTTGATTGTCTTGGTATGGCGCTCAACCTTTGGAATCAGGCGGTCTTTACTGTCGAAAATAGCGGCCTGGAAATCACAATTCAAGGCGAAGGCCGGGGCGTTTTGCCGCGCAATCATAGAAATCACATTGCCAGGGCTTTCTTTTCTTTTTTTGAATCGATGCACCTGCCTGCGCCAATCGGGCTGCGCATCCAGTGCGACAACCAGATCCCCCTGGGTTCTGGCCTGGGTTCAAGCGCGGCTGCTTGCCTGACCGGTCTCGTCGCCGCCAACCATATTTCTGGGGTTCAGGCCAGCCTGGAAGAAATCCTGGTCCTGGCGACGGAAATGGAAGGCCATCCGGATAACGTAACCGCTGCCTTGCTCGGCGGGTTGGTGGTCGTGGTCAAAGACCAGGATAGAATCCTCACCCGCCGTTTTGACGTCCCTGATTTACAGGTGGCAGTCGTCGTCCCCGAGATCAATTTGCCGACCGGAGTGGCCCGCGCGGCTTTGCCGGTCCAGGTGCCTCTACAGGATGCTGTTTTCAACCTGGGGCGGACTGCCCTGGTGTGCGATGCTATCCGCACCGGAGATTATGATCTGCTTGGAAAAGTAATGTTCGACCGCCTGCACCAACCTTACCGGCTTCCTCTTATCCTTGGGGGCGCGCAGGCTTTGCAGGCGGCTGCCCAGGCCGGCGCCAGCGCTGCGGCCATTTCGGGCGCCGGGCCCGGGCTGATCGCCTTCAGCAGCCAGGCGGCGGAGAAGGTGGCGGTTGCCATGGCGGCGGTATTCGAGGGGTATCACGTAGCCTGTCGCAAGCTGCTCCTCTCATCTTCAAACCAGGGTGCAGTATCTGATATAATTTAACCTTGTGTGAGGGCGTTGTGACGCGTGCCCCCTGGGTAGCCCTGGATTATGACCCCATTCCCTCCCAAACCCTGGGAGATTTTGTAGATTTATACGTTGTATGGAGGTTTTGCCATGCAGGATTCATTTACTCTGGTTGAAATTGACCAGGCCGCCGATTTTCTGCGTGCCCGGCTGACTGTTATGCCCAGGATCGGATTGATCCTGGGTACCGGCCTGGGCAGCCTGGCGGACGATGTCGAAGATCCGACCATCTTACCTTATTCCGAAATCCCGGCCTGGCCTTTATCTACCGTCCAGTGCCACAAGGGCCGCCTGGTAACAGGTAAACTGGCCGGCCAGCAAGTGATGGTGCTGCAAGGCCGGGTGCATTACTATGAAGGGTATTCCATGGCTCAGGTAACCCTGCCGGTGCGGATCATGCAACGCTTAGGCGTGGAGATATTAGTTGTGACCAATGCTGCCGGGGCAATCAACCCGGGTTTTGAACCGGGGGATGTGATGTTGATCACGGACCACATCGGCCTGGTTGGGATGGCCGGCCTGAACCCGCTGCGCGGGCCAAATATCGACGCGCTGGGCGAGCGTTTCCCAGACATGAGCCAGGCTTACGATCGCCAACTGATGGAGCTGGCCCGAGCGGCTGCCAAATCCGGAGGGGTGCGGCTGCAAGAGGGCGTATATATCGGTTTATCCGGACCGTCTTTTGAAACCCCCGCCGACCTGCGCTTTTTGCGCGGGATTGGCGCCGATTCGGTCGGTATGTCGACTGTTCCCGAGGTGATTGTCGCCCGGCACGGCGGAATGCGCGTTCTGGGGCTGTCAGGTATCAGCAATAAGGCTAACCTGTATGGCGATACGGTGACCACCCACGAAGAGGTGCTCCAGGCGGGCCTGGTGCTGGTGCCCACATTGAAAGAAATTATTCTGGGTGTGTTGAGACAGGTTTGAGCCGCAGGCTAATCATGAGTAGATAGATACATACTTCAAACATGGAAGAATTGCTGCTGTTTCTTAAGAAATACGAGGTGTGGGTCTACGTTCTATCCGCTCTGATCGGGCTGGTGTATTTAAGGAAGGTGATCGTCGCCTACCAGGATTGGCGTGCATCCCTTTTCGGGATGGAACGCGAAAGCGCCCAACGCCGTTTTTCAACGTACCTGACCTTATTCCTGCTGGTTATTTTAACCGCCGGGTTGGAAGTATCCCTGGTTTCATTTGTCATCCCTAACTACCCGGTCAAGAAGGGGCTGCTGACGACGCCAACCCTGGATTTGAATATTACTCCCACCTTGCCTGCCCCGGCGGGCACCCCCGCCGCCGGTCCAGGCGGCGCCAACCAGACTCAACAGCCAACCGTGGTGGTCAAACTAACCGAGGGCTGCACCCCTGGCGCAGTCGAGTGGTCTTCTCCCAAGGTTGGCGATGAAATTAGTGGAAAAGTGCAGCTTTTCGGGACAGTCAATATTCCCAACCTGGGGTTCTATAAATATGAATTCAGCCAACCCGGGACGGATGTGTGGAGTACTATTGCAGCAGGCAATAAAAATATCGTCAATGACCTCCTGGGAAATTGGGATACGACCCTGCTCGTCCCGGGAGATTATTTATTACGCCTGGTAGTAGCCGACAGCCAGAACCAGCTTTTGCCGGCCTGTGTCGTTTCAGTAAGGGTAGTAGCCCCCCCACCCACGCAATAGGAGAGATCAATGCCTCAAATTGAAATTTGTCCTGCCTCCGGCCAGGACGTTGAAAAGTTAGCCGAGCTCGACCATTCCTATCAGACTGCGTACGTCTGGCAAATGGATCGCTCCATGGAAGAAGGCCAGATTTCCACATTTTTCCGTGAAATCCGGCTTCCCCGCAGCGTAAGGGTTGAATATCCCCATTCGCCAACCCGCCTGGTGGAAACCTTGCCCCAGGCGACCGTCCTGGTGGCGATATACAAATCCAACCTGGTTGGTTACGTCAGTGTAAAAGAGCCCGTTATCCCGCATTCCGCCTGGATCTCTGACTTGATGGTCACCGAAAAATTACGCCGGCAGGGGATCGGAACCGCTTTGATATTAGCCGCTCAGGAATGGGCCATGAACAAAGATCTGAAACGGATATTTCTGGAAATGCAATCCAAGAACTATCCGGCGATCAGGTTCGCCATGAAAATTGGATTTGAGTTCTGCGGATATAATGACCATTATTATACGAACCAGGATATTGCTCTGTTTTTTGCTCGCACGCAGCGTTAAAAGTGAAGTGAATTTCGGGATTTCAGTCCGTGAGCGTGTGTGGGCACGCTCACGGACTGAAATCCGGAGATCTTTACGGATCACAGGAGTGGGTTTTTATGATTGATAGCTGGCTCTCAGGGTTGTTGGCTTCTTTGAAAGCGATAAACCAGATTCTGGCAGCCGGCATTGCCATCACGACTTTTTCATTGCTGCTGTATGCGCTTACTTTCAACCTGCGCGACCGGGTTGCACGTTCTTTTGCGCTGATCATGATCTGTGTAGTAGCCGTTTTTACCACCAAAGCCTTTGCCAGTACCACTACCGTAGATTGGGAGCTAAACTTCTGGCTGCGTGGGCAGTGGGTCGGGATCATTTTCCTCCCGGCTGCTTTTATGCATTTTTCGGATGCTCTGCTAATGACCACCGGCAAGCCAAGCCAGGGAAAAAGGCGCTGGTTGATCCGCCTGCTTTACCTTTTCGCCATCCTGACCCTGCCGATCCTGCCCACCTATTTATTTCTGGGACCAGCGGATGTCAATGCTCAGCCGGCGCCGCATTTGCAGGCAACCCTCATCACCGACCTTTTCGTCTTGTACTACCAGGTGATCATGGTCTTATCGTGGGTTAATTTCGTCAGGGCTTACAGGCGCACGATCACCCCCACCAGCCGGCGGCGCATGCGCTACCTGATCACCAGCGCCCTGGCCCCGGCCCTGGGGTCTTTCCCATTTTTATTGTATGGATCAGCCCTGGCGGGGGTTCACCCGATTATATTCTGGGTGATCGCCATGTTGGGCAACCTGAGTGTGGGAACGCTGATCGTCCTCATGGCTTACGCGGTAGCTTTCTTTGGCGTCCGCTGGCCTGACCGGGTGGTGAAGAAACGCCTGGTCAAATGGTTGATGCGTGGACCGGCGACTGCCAGCCTGACTCTGGCGCTGACTACCGTTGTCCGCCGGTCAGGCGCTTTATTCGGTGTGCCTTATTCGGGCCTGGTGCCGATCATAATGGTCAGTACGATTCTTCTGTGCGAGTATTTGATCACCCTGTTTGCGCCGTTAGGTGAGCGCTGGCTTTTCTATGGCAAAGACAGTCAGGACCTGACCGCCTTGCGCCGGTTGGAAGAACGGCTGTTGACCCGCAATGATTTGAGCCAGTTCCTGGAGATGATCCTGGCTGCGGTATGCGACCGGCTCCAGGCTCCTGGGGCATATATCGTGGCCCTCACTGATGATGGGCTCGAACAGGTGGTCACGATCGGGAAGACCCGCTTCGATTCCCCCAGTGTTTCCAACGGGTTGGTAGAAATGGTCTCAAAAAATGAAGACCTTCCCGAGTTGTTCCGTTGGGGAGACGATGTCCTGGTGCCCCTGCAGGATGAAAAGAGGGGCATGGAAACCAAAGTGATCGGCTTGCTGGGGATTTCAGAGGCCAGGGAAGATAACCCGGACGATGAGCAGTTGCAGGCATTGCGTGTCCTTTCCCAACGAGCCGCGCTGGCTTTACAGGACCGGCAGACTCAAACCCAGGTGTTCGAATCGCTCGAAAATCTGGCTCCCCAGGTGGATTTGATCCAGCGGCTGCGCGCCGCCGGAAGGTACAATGAGAACACCTTACTCACCGCGGAAGACCCGCTGCCGACCCAGAATGTATCTCAATGGGTGAGAGAGGCCTTGACCCATTATTGGGGAGGGCCTAAACTGACCGAAAGTCCATTGATGCGCTTTAAAATCGTCCAGTCGGCCCTGGAGCAGCACGAGGGGAATTATCCAAACGCACTGCGGGCGATCCTGCGCCAGGCTATCGAGAAGACCAGGCCTGAAGGTGAGAGACGTTTCACCGGCGAGTGGATCTTATATAATATCCTTGAGATGAAGTTCCTCGAAGGAAGAAAAGTGCGCGAGATTGCCTCCCGTTTAGCGATGTCTGAAGCGGACCTTTATCGGAAACAACGCATTGCCATCGAGGAGGTGGCCAAGGCTATCCTGGATATGGAAACCCGCGCTCGGAATGGATCGGAGGGATAAATCCAGGCCCGTTTTGAGTTGCATGATTACGAATATCAATAGTAGAATTATTTATCCTGGTATAAACTCCCGGTTCTTGGGTTATCAGCGTGCGTAGGCAGTACACAAGCTGATAACCCAAGAACCGGGGTACTCAAAGGACTTTTTATCCGTATAGGATCATCGGGGAGGTGATTACATGTTGGAAGAGCAAGAAGAAATCGGGGTGGGAGTGGAAAAGACTCCGGATTTAGATGAGGGTTGGTGGTCTGCAGTTCTGGCTGATGAGGTTGATCAAGAGGATCTGGACCAGGATAGGGCTGTACACGAGAATGCCCCGGCAATCCCTGCCAGCCAGGTGGATGTTTCCGACACCGCAGAGGTTGATTGGTTGCGGATTCAAGAAGTGTATGACAATGATGAGGTCATTGTCCTTGTCGTACAAAGCTACAACCGCGGCGGATTACTGGTTCAAGGGCCTGGCGTCCAGGGATTCGTGCCGATTTCACACCTGGTAGATATGCCAGGTGGGGTTAGCGAAGAAGAACGTTTCCAGAAATTAACCGCCTATGTAAACCGGTCGCTGCAGTTAAAGGTGATCGAATGCGAGCCTTCCCAGGCGCGCGTGGTCTTTTCAGAGCGGGCTGCTCTGGCCGGCGAAGGCCGGCGCAAGCAGCTATTTCAGTCGCTAAAACCGAACAACATTGTCCAGGGTGTAGTAACCAATGTGACCGATTTTGGCGCCTTTGTCGATCTGGGCGGGGTCGAGGGCTTGATCCACGTCTCAGAACTCTCATGGGGACGGGTCCAGCACCCGCGGGCGATATTGCAGGTAAGCCAGAAAGTACAGGCGCTGGTTTTGCAGGTCAGCGAAGAGAATTCTCGGGTTGCCTTGAGCCTGAAACGCTTATTACCTAATCCATGGGAAACGCTCGGTAAGCGCTACAAGCCGGGTGATGTGATTGCCGCAACGATTACGGACATTCTGCGTTTTGGAGCGTTTGCCCGCCTGGAAGAAGGTGTAGAAGGATTGATCCATATCTCTTCTATCAGCCTGTCACCCGACCAGAAAGACCTGGAAAATATTCTACGCCCTGGCCAGATCGTACAGGTCAGGATACTCCATATTGACGTAGATAGGCGCCGGCTTGGGTTGGGGCTGGTAAATTTTGAATGAGCCGTCGGACTGCTAAATCCGCCTCTTCACAAAAAGCGCGTGTAAAACCAGCGCCCGGCCCGGCGCCGGATCCCCCCCAAGAAAAAGAGTTCTTGGAGCGTCTTTCGAATTGGTGGCTGCATTTCGACCGGTTTGGTTGGGACGCGCTGGGGATCTTATTCATTGCTTTTACACTTTTGACCCTGGTCGGATTACTGGGCTGGACCAGCGGGGCTGTGCTTACTCCATGGATCCAACTGCTGACCCGCTGGATGGGTTGGGGACGCTACCTGGTAGTGATTGTGTTGGGCCTGTTGGGCCTGGTGGCGCTGCGCTGGCGTCTGAGCCGCAGTTTACAGATAAACCTGGGTAAAGTTCTGGCCGTGGAAGCGGCGGCTTTTATTGTCCTGGCGCTGCTATCCATCATGGGTGGGGAGTCATTATCCCGCGCCGAATCTGGCCTGGACGGGGGAGTGATCGGCTGGGGATTGGCAACGGTGATTGAGTCGTTCCTGCCGGTGCCGTGGAGCACCGGCCTGCTGGTACTGCTGCTGGTGCTGTCGGTTTTTTATGGGTTTGGTTTGATCGCGTTGGTTTTTCACCTTTACGAGAAATGGTTGTTCGCCGGAACAGGCGCAAATGCGGCTGCTGCGGCAGTTGTACCTTCTGAAATGGACAAAGAGGAGGCTCTCCCGCAAAGAGGGATCGATGAGCCAGAGGCAGAGGCAGCCCCGCTAACCAGCCCAGAACGCCCGAAGGCCAGGAAAGTGGATGAGAAAAAACCCTCGATCTCCTGGTCGCGCGATGAACGGCTGCCTCCCCTCAACCTTTTATCGCAAGAGCAGGCCGTCCATCCGGATGAAACCCAGGTGCACGAAACAGCCGCGTTGATCGAAAAAACGCTGGCTGAGTTCGGTGTTCCGTCACGCGTGGTCGGTTTCCGGGTAGGCCCGACCGTGACCCAGTTTGCGGTTGAGCCCGGTTACGTGGAAAAAAATGGGCCGGATGGCCTCCCGATGCAGCAAAAAATTCGTGTGGCGCAGATTTCCGGCCTGGCCAAAGACCTGGCCCTGCGTCTTTCTGCAGAAAGGCTGCGCATCGAGGCGCCCGTTCCGGGGCAATCCTTTGTCGGCATCGAAGTCCCTAACCAGCACAGTACCATCGTCAGGCTGCGCCCGCTGCTGGAGACCGAAGCCTTTTACAAGCTCAGGTCGCAGTTAGCCCTGGTGCTGGGTAAGGATGTGTCCGGCCAGCCCGTAATCGCCGACCTGGCGCGCATGCCGCACATGCTCATCGCCGGCACCACCGGCTCGGGTAAATCGGTTTGCATCACGGCCATTACAGCCTGCTTGATGATGAATAACACCCCATCCGAGCTGCGCATCGTCATGCTCGACCCGAAAATGGTCGAACTGGTGCGTTTCAATGGGCTGCCGCATTTGTTGGGTAAGGTAGAAACTGAGATCGATCGCATGTTGGGCGTGTTACGGTGGGCCCAGGCTGAAATGGACCAGCGCTATCGTTTGCTGGCAGAAGCGCACACCCGCGATCTTGAGTCTTACAACCAGAAAATGGAGCGGAAAAAACAGCCTACTTTACCACGCATCGTCATTCTGGTGGATGAATTGGCTGACCTGATGATGACCGCTCCAGACCAGACCGAGCACAGCCTGGTGCGCCTGGCCCAAATGGCGCGGGCGACCGGTATCCACATGGTGGTAGCCACGCAGCGCCCCAGCGTGGACGTCATCACCGGGCTGATCAAGGCTAATTTTCCGGCCCGCATTTCGTTTAATATGGCCACGTCCATCGACTCACGGGTTATCCTGGATACTAACGGCGCTGAAGCCCTGATGGGTAAAGGCGATATGCTTTTCCTGAACCCCGAAAACGGCAATCCACTGCGCGCCCAGGGTGTGCTGGTTACTGACCAGGAAATCGAAAAAGTAGTTAATTTCTGGCAGAAAATGTCGCCTGGTTCAGAGGCTCCGCCGGCTGCCCCCTGGGAAGAGCTGGTTGCCTCGACGGATGAGGATTCGGATGACCTGGTACAAAAAGCCGTCGAACTGGTCAAACGCTCGCAGAGGGCCAGTGCGTCATTCCTCCAGCGCCGGCTGCGGATTGGATATCCCAGGGCAGCCCGCCTGCTGGATGAATTAGAGACCATGGGGGTGGTTGGCCCGGCTCAAGGCGGCGGTAAAGAAAGAGACGTCCTGGTATCCGGCGATGACGCAGTCGATGATGAGGATTCACAGAATTAGATTGTCAGCCTGACCAGGTTCTTGCGAAGGCTGACAACCTGATTTTGCGAATCTTTTGGTCGGTTCTGGTAAAATAGGTTGTCTGGATTATCCTATTATTCATTGAGGACTGAGATGACTGTGGAAGGTTCTAGCGACAAGAAAGTCCGTTTTCACCTGGAAACCTTTATGCGCCAGAAATTCAAAGGTGTTCTAGACCCGGCCGGGGCTTTTTTAAATACCACCTGGTTAAAGCCCAATACGGTTACGATTATCGGTTTGATCGGTAATTTTGTTGGCGCATTAATGATCGCACTGGGGCATATCTCCCTGGGTGGCTTGATTGTACTCTTGATGGGGCCGATTGATGCCCTCGACGGTACCATGGCGCGGCTGCGCGGCGAGCCAACCAGTTTTGGCGGCTTTGTCGATTCGGTCACCGACCGCTACTCAGAGCTGGTTATCCTGTTGGGCCTGCTCGTCTATTACATCCGCAACCCGTACCCGCTGGCGACCTTATTTATCTATCTGGCGGCGGCTGGATCGGTGCTGGTGCCTTACGTGCGCGCCAGGGCCGAAGAAGCCGGTTATTCGGCCAGCATTGGCATTTTATCTCGGGTGGGGCGTTATTTGATCCTGGCGCCGGCATTGATGCTCAACCTGCAAATCTATGGCCTGGCGATTATCGCCGTCTTTGCCAACATTACCGCCTTGCAGCGCATTGCCTTCGTGCGCCGGCAGGCCTACGCCCGCCTGGCTGAAAAGAAAGATGGCTCGTCTCTGCCATAATTCCCCACAGCTCTCAAGAAAGGATTTGGTCAATGCCAACAGGTTTTAATATCGGTCCCCTCACGATCCACTATTATGGGATCATCATCATGCTCGGTGTATTGGTGGCGACCTGGGTGGCGACTCGGCAGGCTAAGCGACGCGGCCAGGACCCGGAAATAGCCTGGGACTGTTTACCCTGGTTGTTGATTGGTGGGATTATTGGAGCGCGCCTCTGGCACGTTTTCACCCCCTCGCCAACCGACATCGCTGCCGGGCGGACGACGGTTTTCTATTTGACCCATCCTCTCGATCTGATCAATGTCACGAACGGCGGCCTGGGAATTCTGGGCGCCGTCATTGGGGGTTTGATCGCTTTCTTCATTTATACCCGCGGCCACAAAATTAATATCCCCATGTGGCTGGATTTCATTGCCCCTGGCCTGTTATTGGCGCAGGCCATCGGTCGCTGGGGAAATTTTATCAACCAGGAGTTGTATGGGGCGCCGACCAATTTGCCCTGGGCCATCTTCATCGATCCGCAGTATCGTTTGCCGGGGTTTGCCGATCAGGCCTATTATCATCCATTATTCTTGTACGAATGCCTGTGGAACATCCTTAACGCCGTTATTGTTTTATGGGTCGGGCGCCGCTTTGCCGGCCGCTTGAAAGACGGCGACCTGTTCCTGATCTACCTGATCTTATACCCGGTGACGCGGTTCACCCTGGAATTTTTGCGGCTTAATTCTTCGATGATCGCCGGCCTGAATATCAACCAGGATATTTATGCGGTGATCGCCGTAATTTCAGCCGCCTACCTGGTTTTCCGCCATCGCCGGCAGGTGCAGACCCGGCAGCCAGAGCCAGCCGAATAGCCCTTATCGAACCTTATGATTGTCGCTGAAAACCTTGGAAAGCAGTTCGACGATTTTGTCGCCGTTGATGGTGTGAATTTAAATGTCGCCGCAGGCGAGGTGATGATTTTACTCGGCCCAAATGGCGCCGGGAAGACCACCACCGTGCGCATGCTCACTTCAATTCTTGCGCCAACCAGGGGCCGGGCTTCGGTGGCCGGCTACGACGTAGTCAAGCAAGCCGATAAAGTCCGTGTATCGGTGGGGGTTCTAACCGAGCACCACGGATTGTACGGGCGTATGAATGCAGAGGAATACCTGCTGTTCTATGGGGGCCTGTATGGGCTGGATAAGAAGACCTGCCTGCAGCGCATCGATGAACTGCTCGGACGTTTTGGATTGATCGAAGTAAAACGTAAACGCCTGGGAGAATACTCGAAAGGCATGCGCCAGAAGCTGGCCCTCGTGCGCGCCATGCTGCATAACCCGCCGGTGCTGTTATTGGATGAGCCTACTTCGGCGATGGATCCGGAAAGCTCGCGCCTGGTACGGGATGCTATCCATTCTATGCGTGACCGGAACCGGGCCATTTTGCTGTGTACCCACAATTTGGCGGAAGCCGAAGAACTGGCTGATAAGGTTGCCATCATCCGCCGCGGGAAAGTTATTTTGAACGACACCACCAACAATATCAAGCTCCAATTATTGGGCCCGGCCGAATTCGAAGCGCGCCTGGCAAACCCGGTCAACGACGGCCCGGATGCGTACCCTGCCGGGGTTGAGCTGTGCTCCAGGGGAGAAAATTGGCTGCGTTTCAGGGTAAAAGATCCTGAAACCTCTAACCCTCCTCTGATCCGGTATATGCTTGACTGCCATATGGACCTGGTTTCTTTTCAGGAAGTCCCGCGCACTTTGGAGCAGGCTTACCTGGCAGCGACTCACCAGGCAGCCGGTCAGGAAGGATTGGTCCATGCTTGACAGCTTTCGCCCGGCTTTACTGATTGCCCGCAGGGAAGTACGTGACCAGTTCCGTGATTGGCGCATCATCTTTCCGATCCTGGGGTTGACCCTCTTTTTCCCCTTCTTGATGACGTTCACCGCCAACCAGATCCTGGGCTTCGTCCAAAAGTACGGCGCTAACATCATTGGCGAGCGGCTGGTGCCTTTCTTACTGATGATCGTAGGCTTTTTCCCGATCTCTGTGTCGTTGGTGATTGCCCTGGAAACCTTTGTGGGAGAAAAAGAACGCGGCAGCATCGAGCCGCTGTTGAGCACCCCCCTGAAAGACTGGCAGCTTTACCTGGGTAAACTCCTGGCAGCCACCATCTATCCGCTGCTATCCAGCTACATGGGTATGGCAGTTTACCTGGCCGGCCTGGCTTTAAACCACGTTCCCTGGCCTGAAGCGCCTGTTCTGGCCCTGGTGGTGATTCTGACCACTGTGCAGGCATTGGTGATGGTCGCCGGGGCTGTGGTGGTATCTTCTCAAGCCACATCGGTCAGGGCGGCCAACCTGCTCGCCAGCTTTATCATTATCCCGATCGCCCTGCTGGTGCAGGGTGAGAGCGTGGTGATGTTCTGGGGCACCTACCAATCCCTCTGGTGGGGTGTGTTTGGTCTATTCATACTGGGGATCTTGCTTGCGCGCGTCGGGCTGGCGCATTTCCAACGCGAAGAGTTGTTAGGCCGCGAAATCGACGTGCTGAACGTGCGCTGGATGATTTCCGTGTTTGTCGAACAGTTCAAAGGCGGCGCCCACTCGGTGGGGGGATGGTGGCGCGCAGCGCTGCCTGCTTCGATCCGCCGCCTGGGACGGCCGGTGCTGGTGGTTGCCCTGATTATGGCGGCGGGGTTCTACATCGGCGCACGCTTATTGGACCAGTTTTACGTCCCGTTGGGGCAAGATGCAGTGGCTACCATGAATGAGCGCCTGCGTGTTCTAATGAAACTGTGGCCGATGTTTTCCGTGGCCCCGGTGATTGCCATCTGGTGGCAAAACGTGCGCGTAATGATCCTGGCGATGCTGCTGGGGCTGTTCTCGTTTGGCATCCTGGGCATGATCCCGGTATTTGCCACCATGGTGCTGGCCGGTTATTTACTGGCGCTGCTTTCCGCCAATGGCATACCGGTAATGGGCTACCTGGCATTTATCCTCCCTCACGGCATTGTCGAAATTCCGGCTGCCATCCTGGCTACAGCCGCCATGCTTCAGGCCGGGGCCATCCTGGTGACTCCTACGCCGGGAAAAACGTTTGGCGAGGTATTGATCAGCGCCATCGCAGAATGGGCCAAGATCATGATTGGCTTCGTAATTCCACTGTTGTTCATTGGGGCGTGCATTGAGGCATGGGTCACCCCCCGGATTGCCATCCTGTTCTTCTAATTGTGGGAAAGTGGGGAAGTAAAGGCTCCCTACCAGCCGACCAGGTACGGCTCCCATTCGATGTATTCAATCAGGTGCCGCCCAAAAATATAATAGGCTGAGTGGGGCGGTTCAACCGGTGCATGCCGCAGTTTCATGTTCGATTCGTCCAGGCTCCTGCCGCCTTTGCGATGGTTGCAAGATGAACAGGCCGCCACCACGTTTTCCCAGGTATGCGGTCCACCCAGGTGGCGCGGAATAACGTGGTCGATGGTCAGGTCGAGGGTATGTTTCCCGCAGTACTGGCAGGTATAGCTGTCGCGCCTGAAGATCTCACGCCGAGAGAGTTTGACGCTTGGGCGGGGCCGGTGGACCATTTGTTTTAGCCGGATGATGGATGGCCGGGGAAAAACGGCGTTGACCGATCTGATTTCGCCTCTGCCGTTCATCACCAGCGCGGCGCGTTCAGCCATAATCAGGCCGATGGCCCGGCGGATACCACACACGTGAATCGGTTCAAAATTTGCATTCAAGACCAGTACGGGATCGTCCATTCCAACACCATTCTAAGAATTATAGCACCAGACGGTTGGTTTAGAACCTATCCGAAAATCAGGAAACCACTTTTTTATATTCAAAAAACCTGCGGTTTTTTGTAACTACTCAACTATGGTGGGTAAACTCCCGAATTTTGATATTTTACGAGAGCGAAGCTCCCGTAAAATATCAAAATTCGGGAATTAAACCCATAACCTGGGTAGTTCGGTTTTTTCTATATAAAAAAGTGAAATTTCTAAATTTTCGGAAAGAACCTTAGGGTTGTACTTTGGATGGATTTTCGTTATAGTAGATACGAGGTGAGGGTATGAATATTATTCTGGCAGGCGGGACCGGGTTGATTGGTGGCGAGCTGACTTCGGCTTTGCTGGCGGATCACCACCACGTGTGGGTTTTGAGCCGCAATGCTCAATCCGCCAACGTGCCCCCTGGCGCGCAACTGGTGGCTTGGGATGCGCGCACCTCCGCCGGTTGGGGCCATCTGGTGGAAGAGGCCGGCGCCATTTTCAACCTGGCCGGCGAAAACCTGGGCGCTCAACGCTGGACGCCTGCCCACAAGGAGAAGGTCCTTTCCAGCCGCGCCAGCGCCGGTAGGGCAGTCATACAGGCGTTGACCGAGGCGAAGCGCCGTCCCGGCGTGCTGGTGCAGGCGTCTGCTATCGGGTATTATGGCGCCAGCGACGAGCGCATCCTGGATGAAGATTCCCCCTCAGGAAAGGATTGGCAGGCCAAAGTGTGCCTGGATTGGGAGCTTTCTACCCGGGAAGCTGAACGTCTGGGGGTGCGCCGCGTGGTAGTACGCACCGGGTTGGTTTTGACCAAAAATGGCGGTGTGCTGCCCAAACTGCTGCTGCCTTTTCGCCTGTTTGGCGGCGGGCCACTTGGCAGCGGGAAGCAGTATTATTCCTGGATCAGCATGCAAGATGAGATCCGCGCCTTGTTGTTTTTGTTAAAAGATGCAGATGCAGCCGGGGTATATAACCTGACCGCCCCCAACCCTGTAACCCAGGCCGGGTTTGGCCGTGCAATTGCCCAGGTGCTGCACCGGCCTTACTGGTTACCCGCCCCGGCATTCGCCTTGCGCCTGGCCTTGGGTGAGATGAGCACGTTGGTGTTGGACGGGCAGCGGGTGGCGCCTGCCCGTCTGACCGAGGCGGGCTTTCAATTCAAAGATGAGCAGCTAAAGCCGGCGTTGAAGACCATTCTGGCATAGGGGGAGTCGTCAGTCATCAGTCGTCAGTTTTCAGCAAGAGGGATCAGGTATCAGGTATCAGGAAGTTGGCAGTTTTCGGTCATCCCTTAATGAGCAGAAAACGTCGGCAGTATGTCTCTTTGTTCTTAACTGAAAACTGACGACTGAAAACTCTTCCTGCCCCCTGATACCTGACACCTTCCTGAAATATCCGTTATAATTTACGCCTAATTTGGGGACAATTGCCCCCTGGAAGCGGAGGTGGAGATGAACATCGATGAACAGGTCGCCTACTTGATGCAGGGTACCGAGTACGGAGACGAATCACTCAAACAATCTATGGCAACCGAGCTGCGCGATCGCTTGGTCCTGGCGCAAAAAGAAGGCCGCCCGCTGCGCGTATACTGCGGCTACGACCCACGCAAAGCCGACCTGCACCTGGGCCACACCGTCACCATGCGCAAGCTGCGCCAGTTCCAGGAGCTTGGCCACGAGGTTACCTTTCTAATCGGCACGTATACTTCGTTGATTGGCGACCCGTCCGACAAAGACATCTTGCGCCCGCAGTTGACCGCTGAAGAGGTGGATGCCAACGCGCGTACGTACGCCGAACAGGCTTTCCGCATCCTCGACCAGAATAAGACCAAAATTCGCTACAATGCCGAGTGGCTCCAGCACCTCAGCTTTGCCCAATTGATCCACCTGGCTTCGAATTTCACCATCCAGCAGTTCCTGACGCGTGAGAATTTCAAGCTGCGCTGGGAACGCGGCGATGCAGTTTACCTCCACGAGACTTTCTATTCCTTGATGCAGGGCTACGATGCCTATGCCATGCACACCGATATTCAGGTCGGCGGCACCGACCAGCTCTTCAATATTATTACCGCGGCGCGTAAAGTGATGACCTCTCTGGGTGATCTGCCGAATATCGGCATCATCCTGGGCATCTTACCCGGCACCGACGGCGTGGTAAAAATGAGCAAGTCGCTGGGCAACCACATCCCGACCAACACCACCCCGGAAGACATGTACGGCAAAGTCATGAGCATTCCGGATTTTGCCATGCCCAAATTCTTCCGTCTGGTAACCCGTTGGACGCCCCCGCAGATCGAAAAGGTCGAAAAGGACCTGGCAGACGGGCGCCTGCATCCCAGGGACGTGAAAATGATGCTGGCCAAAGAGATTGTAGGCGCTTTCTACAGCGACCAGGCCGCTGAACAGGCAGAAGCTGCCTTTGTTAGCATGTTCCAGCAAAAACAAGTTCCGGACGAGATGGACGAATACCATCTGGAGCCTGGCCAAAGCGTGCTGGACGTGCTGGTAGCCTCCGGCTTAACCAAGGGTAGGGGCGAAGGTCGGCGCCTGATCGACCAAAAGGGAGTCCGCCTGGATGGCGAAGTCATCACGGATGCCCTGGGCGCATTTCCCCATCCGGGGGTTTTGCAGGTGGGCAAACGCCACTTCATCCGCGTGGTGTAATCTAAGAGAGGAGCCACTTTTTTATATCCAAAAAACCGTAGGTTTTTTGGATATAAAAAAGTGGTTTCCACTAAGGCTGCAGGGCAGCTTCAATCAATTGATCGCCCAGGTTGGCGGCTAATTCGGGGTTGTTCTCTTCCAGTACCAACGCTATGGCCATTGGGATGCCCTGCCACTCGCTGTTTGTACCGGCCAGGAACCAGGTAACCGGCCCTTTATCCGTTTGCGCCAACCCGGTGACCTGCCAGATCGGCGCGTCCGGTTTTTGCAGCATGCGCTCGGCGGTGGCCAGGCTGGCGTTGGGTATCGACGCACTCGGCGCGCCGGATTGCAGGATCACCCAGCCATTTTGAGGGGTCTCAATCGCCATTGCCAGGCGCGGCCCGGGGCGTGTCCCGTTGGTAGTGAAGGCGGCGGTCGCCAGAGCCATTTGCAGGGGTGAAACTTTGACCGCTTCTTGTCCCAGGATGGCATTGTTAAGGTCTTTGAACGATTTCAAGGGGGCTGGCTGGGTTACGGGCAAAGGGATGACAGGCGCCTGGTCGAAACCGAGCTGGCGATACAGGTCGAGGATCTGGGTTGGGCGAAGCTGTTTGCCCAGGCTTAGTTGAGCTGCCGGGCAGCCCTGGCTGAGTGCTTCACCCCAGTTTGCGGGAGAGGCGCTCTGGCTGCTGCAATCCCAGATTTTCCCATTCCAGCGCAGCGACAATGGGTCCGGCAGGGGTGGGAGCTGCCCATTGTATAGCGCTTTAGCCAGTAAAAATGGGGAGAGCGCCGTCCCGGGGGGATACTGCCCCTGGGTGGCGCGGTTTAAAAATGGCGCAGCAGAATCGTGGGCATAACTGTCCCATTTTTGATCAAGCTGGTTCGGGTCGTAATAAGGATGGGAGACCATCGCCAGTATTTCGCCGGTGCGGGCATTGAGCAGCACCAGCGCCCCGGTATGGTTCCCGACCAATTGGTCGGCAAATTTCTGCAGTTTGAGTTGAATACTCAACCTGACGTTCAATCCCTGGGGAGGCTGGCTGTAGAGCAGTTGTGAGGTCAGCACGTCCAGGGAAGCCGTACCTTCGAGGCCGCGCAGGTAGGGGTCCAGCGAATCCTCGAGCCCGGCAAAGCCGTAGATGGGGTTTGCATAGCCGATGACCGGGCTCAGCGGCGGGTAGGTTACCAGGCGTGTAAAGTCCCCCGGCTGCCCGATGGATTCAGCGATCACCTGGTTTTCGCGGTCAAGGATCGACCCGCGTTTGACGTAAGTGTTGGCGATGATGCGGCGCGGGTTATCGGGGCGGGCGAGTAGATCGGCCTGGCGGATGAAACCCCACCATACGTTTACCAGCGCGATAGCAATCAGCCCGAGGAGCAGCGCTGCGGCCGTCACCAAATAGGCGTTTGGGTTAGGTAGGGCGGCCGGTTCGCTTTCAGCCTGGTCGCTCATCAAGCCTAACAATAACAACGCGGCAAACGAAGTCACCAGGGATGACCCGCCATAAGATACAAAGGGTAATGTCACGCCCGTCAGCGGCAGCAAACGCAAGTTCCCACCGATTATCAAGATGCTTTGGGCGGCAAAGTAAGCCGTCAGCCCGGCTGCCAGGTAGCGTTGGAATATGTTTTGGGCGCGCATGGCGATCAAAAACCCGATCCCGACCAGTAAGGCAACGATCAGGATCAAAGCCACAGAGCCGATCAGGCCGGTCTCTTCGGCGATGGCCGAAAAGATAAAATCTGAATAGGCCACCGGCACCACCCCGGGGTTGCCCAGGCCAGGTCCACGGCCGAAAAGACCGCCGGCGGCGATGGCCAGGATCGACTGGACCACCTGGTATGAATGCCCGCTCGGATCCAGCCAGGGATTAATCCAACTATCGACACGTAAGCGGATAACGTCAAAGAAATGGTAGCCTGCCAGCCCGGCCAGAACCAGGATCAACCCGCTGATCAGCAGGATCCGGCGCCGCCCGCTGGCCAGGTAAATGGTGATGGAATACAGGAAAATGAAAATGGAAGCGGTACCCAGATCGCGTTGGGCGACCAGGATTACCAGGGTAGCCCCTACCAGCACCAGGGTAGGGGTCAAGAGCTGCATCAAATTGAAACTGATCGGCAGGCGGTCGGCCAGGTAAGCTGCCAGGTACACTATCAGGAGCAGTTTGAGCGGTTCGGAGGGTTGAAAGTAAAACCCGCCTACGTTTAGCCACAGGCGCGGGCCTCCGCCTCCCGGGTAGGTGCCGAATATAAATGTCAGCACAGTCAGTAGCAATCCGCTGGTCAGCCACAGGTATTTATACCGGCGCAACAGGCCCAGCGGTTCTGGCAATCTCAACCCCACCCAGACAATCGCCAGGCTGGCGGCCAGCCAGACTGCCTGGCGCAATCCCAACCCGCTGTCGAGCCGCCAGATGGTCATTAATCCCCACCCGCTGAGGATGGCAGCCAGCGGGAACAGGTAGGGATTGTGACCAGGCAGCGAACGGTCGGCCTGGCGGATGACCAGGATGAACCCAAGAAGCCAGATGATCACCCCGGCCCAGTGGTCGATGCGCAGGCCGGCATTCCACGAGCGCAGGCGTACGGTTGGGGAAAGGGTTAAAATGGCCGCATACAGGCATACGAACACCGCTGCCAGGACCATCAAGCGGGTCTGGATGCGTTTGTTGGGGATCGTAGGGATTAAACCGGGCAGGTTCACGGAACCAGGTATTTATCCACCAGCAGGCTGAGCTTTTTACGCGTCTCGGCGGGGATTCGCTCCGGGCGGGTGATGATCGCATCCTGCAGAGCATGCTGGCAATCACAGGGCGTGTCTTGTGGCAGTTTCTCTACCAGGACCTGGATGGCCTTTTGAGCCATGGCGGTGTTTTTGAATAAAGTCCGCACGACCATTTCAACCGTGACCGGTTCTTCGCTGACGTGCCAAACGTCGTAATCGGTAACGTGAGCCATGCAGGCATAACACATTTCTGCTTCGCGTGCCAGGAATACTTCCGGGCAGGTGGTCATTCCCACCAGCGACATGCCCCAGGCGCGGAAAGTGTGCGATTCGGCCCGAGTAGAAAAGCGCGGCCCTTCGATGGTGATGAAGTTACCCCCCTGGTGGACAGTGCCACCCGCCTGGACAGTGGCTTCATATACCTGGCTTGAAAGGTCATTACAGAAGGGGTCCGCCGTGCCAATGTGGACGACCAGCCCTTCACCGAAAAAGCTGCGCGCCCGGCCGCGCGTGAAATCGAAGACCTGGTCGGGGATGACAATGTGCCCCGGGGCAAATTCGTCCTTTAGAGAACCGCAGGCGTTGATTCCCACCACGCGCTGGACTCCCAGCATTTTGAGAGCAAAGATATTGGCGCGGTAATTGACTTCGGTAGGGGAGATATGGTGGCCAATCCCGTGCCGGGCCAGGAAGGCTACCCGGCGGCCCGACAGGGTGCCAACCGTAACCGGCGAGCTGGGCCTGCCAAAAGGGGTGTCCATTTCCAACGTTTCCACGTCTTTCAAAGCGGGCATATCGTATAAGCCCGACCCGCCGATGACTGCCAGTACAGGGGTTTCTTTCACAGTACCCTCCACGTTTGTTGTAAGTTCCCTTATTTGGGTAAGTGAGCGTGCAAACGCTCACTTACCCAAATAAGGGAGTCTTGATGGGTTCAAATATAGCACATTTGCAGGGCAGAGAGAAGAGAGGCGCGAAAAAATAGATGATAGAATAGATCAGCCACCCTCTTGAGGAACGGTTTTGACCTTTCACCACAGGAAGATCTGCACTGATGACTGAAACACCCCCAATTCCGCCTGATTCCGCCAGCTACGATGCGGATTTTTTTACCCCCTTATTCGCCGTCGAGGACCGGCATTTTTGGTTCCGATCCCGCAACCAAGTCATCTCTGCCCTGGTGGAAAATGAAGCGCGCCGCCTGCCGGCCGGCTACCGGGTGCTCGAAGTAGGCTGCGGTACCGGCAATGTGCTGCGCGAGCTGGGCAAGGTGTGTATAAATGGCCAGGTGATCGGCATGGACCTGTTCATCGAGGGCCTGGAGTACGCCCGGCGCAGGGTGAGGCAGGGATTGGTGCAGGGGGACATGCACGCTCCGCCGTTTGGGCGCAAATTCAACCTGGTTGGCCTGTTTGACGTGCTCGAACACCTGCCGGATGACCGGTGCGTGCTGGACGACCTTTACGCGATGCTTGAGCCGGGCGGCTTGCTCTTCCTCACCGTACCGGCGTTCCCTGCATTGTGGAGTTATTTTGACGAAGCCAGCCATCACGTCCGGCGTTACCGGCTGGAGGAGCTGCACAGCCGGCTCGAACAGGCCGGTTTCAAGGTGGAAACCACCAGTTACTACATGATGAGCATTTTCCCGCTGGTGTGGGCGCAGCGCAAACTGGTTCCCCGGCGCTTACAGGCCATGCAAGACGCCCACGACCGCACGGTGGATGATCTTAAGATCGTCCCGGTGGCCAATCAGGTGCTGGTTGCGTTATTGAGCCTCGAAGCGCGCTGGTTGAAAAGCGGGCGCCGTCTGCCTTTTGGCACTTCGTTGTTAGCCCTTGGGCGCAAGCCTTCTTAGAGTTCACTTTTTTATATTCAAAAAACCGCAGGTTTTTTGAATATAAAAAAGTGGATCCTTCCGATTTTTCGGATAAGTCGTAAGTTTTTCACACACAAAAAAGTGAGGTTTTAGCTTTTAATCGTGATCATGAAATTCGCCTTACCGCAGCGCAGTTCGTCGCCGGTGATGATCACGGTGGCTACCTCGACCCGCTCGCCGTTCAAGAACGTGCCGTTGGTCGAGTGCATATCCTCTATCCACCACTGGTTATGATGATAGCTCAAGTGGGCGTGGTGGGCCGAGACCGTGTCGTGGTTGATGGGGTAATCGCAGTTGGGGTCACGACCCAGCACCACCTCGACTGAATTGTATTCACGCCGGCTGGCGCTTTCCATTTCTATCGGTGAAAGCACCAGGCTGGGCACCTGGCGTGAGCTGATCAGCAGGCTGTTGACGTGGATCTGGTGCCAGATAGTATACAGCGCCCAGGCCAGGAAGGCGTACAGGCTGGCGGCTAACAACAGGCGCAGGATGAAAGCGATGATGGCGCTCATAGATTACCCCATCGGCGCAGTATGTGAATTGGGATCGTCCTCGGAGTCTGCCTGGGCAGATTCATCTGAGGGAGTGTCTTCCCCATAAATTACGGGAACCCCTGAAAGAGAAATGACATCTCCGGCTTTCAGAGCGTGTTGGGAGATACGCTGCCCGTTCACATAGGTACCTCCGGTGGAATTCAAATCGAAGAGCACGAAATGCCCGTGGACGGCTCTAAGCTGGGCGTGAGCGCGCGAGACCCGCGGGTCGTCGATCACCAGGTGATTGTCGAGCCTGCGGCCAATGTTGACCACCACCAGGCGCAACGGGAAGATCCCCCCATCTACGATCAAGAACGCGCTGGCAGGCCGCGGGTCTTTCTCGTCGTGCGGCTGTTCGGGGAGGATTTGCACTGCCGCAGTGGAAGCCATTTTATCATCCGTCCGCATGGCATTTACCCGGATGTGTTTAGAAGGCACACTCGGATCAGCCAGCAGGCGGATAGTAGGTTGATTAAGGAAGATCACCCCGCTTTCCTGGGCTGCCTCGACCAGGATTTGGGCCAGCGAATCTTGTAATCCAACGTTAGCCTGCCAGGCCGGTAAATCACCCGGGCTTACCAGGATGGTGTATACATCCGGGGCAAGGATTTTTCCATTCCGCGCCAGGATTACTGAATCACGCATGGCTGCAACGAGTTGATGAGCCAGGGGATGGTCGGCGATATCTCGGTTGAAGAGCTTAACTGTATTTTCGATGAGGGCCTGCAGGCGGCTTTCGATGTAATCAAGTTTCGCTTTCATCAGTATAATTATAATAGAATGATGGTAGAAAAGCAGTCTTCCGGTTATTTAGAAATTTCTCATACTGCCGATTGGGCGCTTAAAGTATGGGCGCCTGATCTGCCGGGTTTATTCGAGCAGGCTGCGCATGGCATGTATGCCCTGATGCAGATCCAGCTCCAACCGGGAGGGCGTTACACATGCCCGGTGGACCTGGATGCTGAGGATGCGGAAGGATTGCTGGTCTCTTTTCTATCAGAACTGCTTTACCTGGCTGAACAAGAAGGCCTGGGGTTCGATGACTTTGACCTGGAAATCGAGGATGATCATTTGTACGGGCAGATGCTCGGAGCGCCGGTCGAAAGCCAGGGAAAAGAGATCAAGGCCGTCACGTACCACAACCTGGCTATCCAAAAAACGCAGCAAGGCGTAGAAACCACTATCGTCTTCGATGTCTAGTCCCTTTTTTTGATAGGATAATTACCACCGTAAATTATCCTATCAAAAAAAGGAAGCTTTGAGGTTTTGTATACCGCTTCGATAAAAGTTGGTTGTTTTCCATCCCGGATTTGCAGTAAAATAAAGGGAATTTTTGGAGGATGTAGGCATGGAAAACAGCTCATTTCAGATGATCGACGGGAAAGTCATCATCCGCATCAAAGACCGATTGTGCGATAACGCTGACGAACTGCTCTCGAGTGAGCTGTTCCTTAGAGTGTTTAACCGCTGTATTTCTGACCTGGAACGCAGGAATTCCAGACTCCTGGGGATTTTCGAAAATAAAAATATCACCGAAAGGGATATCCAACTCCTCCTGGAAGCGTTACATTTCCTCACCCGGCTGTCGGGCGATCTGGTGCCAAAGGTGGTAGAAGGTTCGGCGCAGTTTTTCCGTGACCCGGTGCTGTTCAATGATTTTATCGAATATATCTATAATTACTGGCGAAATTTGCAGCGCCTGATTGTGTGCGATTCGGTGGGAGATCATTTTGATAAGCGGCCCTACCATACGTTTAACCAGACCATCGAACACCTGACCCACCTGGTACGCAGTACCTACCGCGACGTTCAGGAAAACATCACCGGGAACCACCCGCGTATTTATCGCCAGGTGCGCGCAGGGGCCGAGGTGGCCACGATTGCCCTGGCCCAGGATATTCGCTACCCTGCTGATTATGCCAGGAAATTGGCCCACATTTCCATTATCCGGCAGATCTTGATATATCCGCCTCTGATCTACAATTCCGGGACAAATGTGCGCACAGGTGTGTTTGAGCGCGTCGACCGCAACCCGCTGGTCAACCTGACCTTCAACGACCGGGATTGGTTGTGTTACCCGGCCAAGGTTGGCCCGTTGGTGGTCATGATCTATTTCTCCGTGCAATATTTCGAGCTCAACTTTTCGATGTGTAACCTGTTCGAACTGGCAGATGACGACGATCTCCGGCGTAAACCGGACGCGGTGTTGATCTTTGGGGCGCCCAGAGACAACCTGCCGATGGCCGGCAACAACCGTACGGTTTTTTATGACGACCCGGTCAACGACCTGTTGATCGGTGTGATCCCGGACGGTAAAGAATATAACTATTTTGGCTATCTGAAAAAGATGACCCTGACCCTGCACAACATCAAAATGATGAAAAATGGGCGTATGCCTTATCACGGCGCCATGTTCCAGTTAGTAATCCGCGACAAGGGCGCATACACTTTCCTGGTCATGGGCGACACTGGAGCAGGGAAATCAGAGACTCTGGAAGCCATGCGCACGATTGGCGCCGAGGAAGTTGAAGACCTGATCATCATCGCCGACGATATGGGTTCTTTGCAGATAGACCAGAACGGCAGCGTCACCGGTTATGGCACAGAAACCGGGGCTTTTGTGCGTCTGGATGACCTGCAGCCCGGCTACGCCTTTGGGCAGATTGACCGCACCATTATCATGAACCCCAACCAGACCAACGCCCGCGTGGTCATTCCGGTGACCACATTTGATAACGTCAGCAAGGGCTTTAAAGTAGATTTTGTCTTGTACGCCAACAATTACCAGGTGGTGGACGAAGAGCACCCGGTTTTGCAGCGCTTCGAAACGCCCGAGGAAGCCCTGGCTGTCTTCCGCGAAGGGGCAGTCATGAGCAAAGGCACCACCTCTACAACCGGGCTGGTGCGCACTTACTTTGCCAATATTTTTGGCCCGACGCAATATCAACAGATGCACGATGAGCTGGCGAATAAATATTTCAAAGCCTTTTTCGCCGAAGGAGCTTTCGTGGGGCAAATGCGTACGCAGTTGGGCGTGCCTGGTAAAGAGCATGCCGGGCCCGAGCAGGCGGCGCGCTTCTTGCTGGAATTTCTAAAAAACCGGGAACCTAAACCCGAAGCTCAATAAGGGAAATCACTTTTTTATATTCAAAAAACCGCAGGTTTTTTAATATAAAAAAGTGGACTCTTTAGAATTTTGAGACCATCCTGACCACTTCAAACCCCTCGGCGTAATCGATTTTTGCCTGGGCGCCGCGGATATTCATTTTGTTGCGGATTAAATCTGGGTTCATGTAAGGCTTCTTGTGCTGGTCCCAGTGTTTACGGATGGCTTCAATTTTTACATCAACGTACCCGCACACGTCGATGTAATAAATTGGGAGGAACTCATCCGTAACCGATGGGCTTTCATAACAAAGGATGGTTGTTCGCTGGTCGTGTGCGGCGCGCAGCGTAGATTCGAACACGGTTTGATGGTCCTCGTGCAGGTCGTGTCTTGAATGGGTAAAGATCATATCCGGTTCATATTCACGAATAACCCCTTCGATGGCATTGGCGATTTCGTTAGCCTGGCTCTGCATCTGGGTATCTTGAAAGTTCATCACCAGCACTTTATCCAGCTCAAGGAACTGCGCCCCGATTTCGGCCTCTGCCAGCTTTGAATCAGCATTCCCGCCGCGCTCATCGTGAGAAAGCACCAGAGCGTGTACTTCAAAGCCGGCGTCATGCAGCTTTGCGATGCTCGCCCCGGCGGCAATTTCGATGTCATCCGGATGAGCGCCGATTACCAGAACTTTTCCAGGGATCGGATTTTTTTCGATGACGATTTTGGAGGTCAGCAGGAAGAGCAGAATCGAGCTTTGGCCAATCAAATTGCCGTAGGTGGCTACTACATCGATGGTATTACCGAAAACATTATCAGTATCGGCTGTCGCTTCAAGAATCAAGTGGATCGAGTTTAGAACAAGGATCACCACGGTTACGCCGATGATTAAGGCGAACACCCGGCTGACGTTTTGGGTGCTGCGGATGATCTCGCTGCGACGCCTGTAAATATAAAAGAGGACAATCAACGAAACAAGAATCGAAAACAGTTGCTCAACCCACGAAAGGCTAAGAAACTCCATTATCCCTCCCGGTAATTATCTTGAAACACGCTGTGCATTAATGATAACCAGTCTGTCATCTTTGATAAACCCTGTCGTGTTTATTATAATTTATACATTATCAACCAATTATATCC
>VFSW01002760.1_pt1 | contig 26451 bp, 19 predicted proteins | sample 5358111 | NCBI WGS metagenome assembly VFSW01 (sample SAMN11554181, study PRJNA540505) | mine drainage metagenome | isolation source: sediment from site ElyBrook_90M | place: USA: Ely Copper Mine, Vershire, VT | collected 2017 | reverse complement strand
ACTTCATCGAGGAATTGCGAGACGCTTTCTCTTGTATCGAGCGGTGCGTAGCTTATAAAATTCGCCTCGTCATATTTACCGATGGCATTTTCATAACCGCTCGGCGAGAAAAAAGTGAGATGAACATGCGCGTCAGGATGCTTTGCCTTGATCGCGGAGATGACGGGCTTCGCCTGCTCGAGTTCCCCGAACGAAGCGACATGTATTAGCACTCGCAATCCGCGAATGTTCGCTTGCTGGTAGTGCTTGCGCGTCTCATTGAGCAATCTTTTCCTTCCCGCAAGACCCCGTCGAATTTTAGGGTTGAACCAAGAGGCGAGGCGAACGCCAGCGACCAAAAGCGGCAGAAGAAAATTGTAAAGCGCAAGCATCAATCACCCTCTCGCATCTCCGACGAGGCGGCTGACCTCAAAAAGGAGAAGGAGTTTAAACATGGTTCTCCGCATGATAGGAGCTTCGCACAAGCGGACCGGCTTCGACAATGCGGAAGCCCATTTCGATGCCGATGTTATGCAATTCGAGGAATTCTTCAGGCGGAACGTAGCGATGAACCTGCAGATGGTCCTTCGTCGGCTGAAGGTATTGGCCGAGCGTGAGAATATCCACTTTGATCGCAGTGAGATCGCGCATCACGCTGAGCAATTCCTCTCGCGGCTCGCCCAGACCCAGCATAATGCCCGTCTTCGTATTAAGTCCCGCTTCCTTCGAACGGCGCAACACCCGAAGGGACCATTGATATTTCGCCTGCGGCCGAACCCTTCGGTACATGCTCGGAACCGTCTCGGTATTGTGATTCAAAATATCCGGTTTCGCATCGAGGATGCGATCGAGCGATTCGTCCTTACCTTTGAAATCCGGAATCAGGACTTCGATCGTTGTTTCCGGATTGATGCGGCGTACTTCGCGAATCGTCTCCGCAAAAATTATCGAGCCGCCATCGTTCAATTCATCCCGATTCACGCTCGTGATAACGGCGTGCCGCACACGCATCGAGCGCACGGCTTCGGCGACGTGCTTTGGCTCATCGAGATCGAGCGTAGTGGGGCGCCCAGTTTTGACGGCGCAAAATCCGCAGGAGCGAGTACAGGTGTCCCCAAGGATCATAAACGTCGCGGTGCCGGCATTCCAGCACTCGGCCATGTTCGGGCAGCGGGCCTCCTCGCAGACGGTATGCAGGCTCTTGCTGCGAATCAGACTCTTGAGGTGGCTGTAGGCCTCGCCGGTCGGCAGCTTAACTTTAAGCCAATCGGGCCGTGGCGCACGCGCGGCAGGCGCCAACATCGGCGGTGCTTCTGTTATGGGTAGTTCCAGCAACATTTGACGACTAAACAGGCATTAGGCAGCTAACGTTTATCCCCGCACCATCCTTCTCGGAATGCCAAAATATCCGGTGAGGTTTTCATCAATCATGTGTTCTTCTTTTAACATCGAACATAATCCAACGTTCATCCCAATGAAGTATTGCCTCCTTTTTCTGCTTTTAATCGCTAACGTGGTGCATGCGAAAACTTGGCTCGTCGGTCCAACGCGGCAATATACGGTTCCGAGCGCCGTTGCGTCGCTGGTGGCTGATGGCGATACCGTGCTTATCGACTCCGGACTTTACATGGGCGATGTCAGCGTATGGAGCAAGAACAACCTGGTTCTCCGCTGCCCGAAGGGTCTGGCGCGTCTCGATGCGAATGGGAAAATCGCGGATGACAAGGGCATTTGGGTCGTCTATGGCAGGAATACTTATGTGGAAGGGTTCGAATTTTATGGCGCTCAAATTTCCTTTGCCGATGGCAATAACGGCGCGGGCATTCGCGTGCAGGGCGATGGTTTCACCTGCCGCCGGTGCTATTTCCATTCGAACCAGGAAGGCATCTTGACCGGCAATGACACGGCGAACAACAACATCCTGATTGAATCCTGCGTCTTCGACTCCAACGGCGTGGAGGGGACTGAAAGTGGCGGATGGCAGCACAATATCTACATCGGCGGAAGCAGCAGTTGCACGATAACGTATTGCTATTTCCATCATTCGATGGTCGGGCACGAAATAAAATGCCGGGCCAACCGAAGTTACATCCTCTATAATAAAATCGTTGACGGGCCGGCGGGGGATGGCAGCCTTTCGATCGATATTCCGCAGGGAGGGCTTGCATTCGTCATGGGCAATACAATCGAGAAGGGACCGATGACCGAGAATTCCGCCGTCATTGGTTATGGCGAAGAGGGATTCAAAAACCCCGATACCGATTTTTATTTTATCAATAATACGATCGTTACCGACCGCAACCCGACCACGTTTTTCGAGATCGCGGCAGGCACGAAGATCGCCCTCATTGCCAATAATATTATCGCCGGGATTGGGCATCCCATCACCGGATTTACCGATACCGAATCGAACGTGATCGAGGCCGATACCTCGTTCTTTCACTTTGCCGATCCGGCGAATTGCGATTACCATATTACTGCCCCATTCCCGGGGTTCACCTCCGCTGCAAGTTTAGGAAGTGTGGACGGCTTTTCCCTTTCGCCAACCGGCGAATATATTGATCTCGCAGATAGCGCGCCACGACCTGCCGGCAACGAAGTTGGCGCATTTACACTCGCTCCGAGTGTGGTCAGTTGGAGGGACCAGTCCGATGGGATTGATCGACCTTCTTACCCAAATCCTTTCGAGAGAAGGGTGCACATCCCCGTTCCGGAAAGCAGCATCTCGACTGAAATAAGGCTGTACAATGTTTCGGGTATACTCGTCCGGCGCGAAATTGTTGAGCCGTCAGGTGGAACGATTATTCTCAATCGCGGCTCTTTGGGGGCCGGAGTGTATTTTTACAAGCTGGCTTTTGGATCGGGCATAGGAACGATTGGTGGAACGCTAATCGCCGGGCCACGCCCATAGGGAATGCTTCGTCGCAATGACAGTTATACAATAAGTATTCGAATATCTATGAAATACCTTCTTCTTTGCATCCTAATTTCACCTCTCACGGCTTCGGCCAAAACGTGGTTCGTCGGTCCAACACGGCAATATACCGTTCCGAGTGCCGTTGCGTCGCTGGTGGCTGATGGCGATACCGTGCTTATCGACTCCGGACTTTACATGGGCGATGTCAGCGTATGGAGCAAAAACAATCTCGTGCTTCGCTGCCCTGATGGCATGGCGCGATTCAATGCCAACGGAAACATCGCGCAGCAAAAGGGTATTTTTGTAATCTACGGCGATAACGATTACATGGAAGGGTTCGAACTCTTTGGTGCCGCAATTTCTGAAGCCAATGGCGATAACGGTGCGGGCATTCGGATGCAGGGCCATGGCTTCACCTGCCGCCGATGCTATATTCACGATAATCAGGATGGCATCCTGAGTGGCATCGGCAACGATACCACGGGCGATATCCGTATCGAAGCATGCGAATTTTATCATAACGGCGTCGAATCGGGGCCCGATGCCGGATACGAGCATAATATTTATATTGGCCATTGTTCGAGCCTCACGGTCCGGTTTTGCTATTTTCATGGGTCGGTCCAAGGTCACGAACTAAAGACCCGAGCGAACTCGAATTATATTTATTGTAATCACATCGTTGATGGCCCGACTGGCGATGGCAGCTTCTCCATCGACATTCCGAATGGCGGGCTTTCCTATGTCATTGGAAACTCGATCGAGAAAGGCCCGATGAACGTGAACCATACCGTGACGATCGACTATGGCGGCGAAGGCATCATCAATGGCGATTCGGTTTTCTTCTTCCTCTTCAATACCGTCGTAACGGATCGCGCCGGTACCACCCTCTTCCATCTCCAACCAGGAGCTAAGGTGCTTATCGCCAATAATATCTTTACCGGGACTATCACCAGCTTCGAAAATTCGAATGGGCCCACGCCGGACACCGGCGCAAACGTACTCTCCGATGATACGGCATTCTTCCACTTCCGAAATGTGATGGCGTACGACTATCATCCGGTCGCCGATTTCCCGGGACTCGATAGCGCGGTGCCTCTCAAACTCAATGGTTTCATCCTCGCGCCAGACGAAGAATATGTCGATCCGCTCGACAGCGCATCCCGCCCATGGGAGAACGAAATTGGCGCGTTTAATAAGATTGGAAACAATGCGGTCCAACCTGCTCCTTCAATTCAATCCCGTCTTACGAATTTCCCGAATCCGTTCTACAAGGAAACGACGATTCCCCACGTATTCGGAACGCTCGAATTGTTCAATGCGCGAGGCGAAAAACAGCGGGCGGCGTACCATCAACTGCCGGAGTGAATCCTCCTCGATCGTGGGAATCTTCCGGAAGGAATTTATTTTTATCGGATTGTGGATCATGCCGGGAAATTAGAGTGCGCGGGAAATGTTGTGGTCTCTCCCTGATGCAGCGATCGGAAGAATGCGGAAGAAATTTACTGGCCTGTTGAAAAAATTGGAGGATGTCGGCAGCGCCAATTTGGGCTGGCGCGTCATCGATATTCCGTTCGATGTAAAGAAAGCCTTTGGCAAAGCAGGACGCCTGCCGGTTCGTGGCGAGGCGAACGGTTTCGCATTTCGCACCTCGCTCTTTCCGCGGAAGAATGGGAAGCATTTTCTGCTGATGAACCAGCAGATGCAGAAGGGCGCGGGCGTAACGATGCTGGGAGATTCCGTCTCCGTTGAAATCGAATTGGACGAAGAGGAGCGAACAATTGCGACTCCGCCGCTCCTTAGGAAAATATTATCCGAAGAAGGTGGCTTGCTCGAATATTTCGAAGCCTTCACGTATTCGATGCGCAAATTCATGTCGGATTCGATCACGAGTACGAAAACGCCCGTCGCGAAACGTCGCCGAGCAGAACGAATTGCGATGATCCTCATGGAAATGCGGGATGGTGAAATCACGCCGCCGCCAATTCTGGAAGCGGAACTCGCGCATAATCCGAAAGCGCGGAAAGGATGGGCGCGGATGTCGCCTTCTCAACGGCGTGGGCATCTCTGGGGAATTTTCTATTATCAAAATCCTGAATCGCGCGCGCGGCGGGCACGGCAAGCTTTTGAAGAAATGAAAAAATACGCTGAATAAGAACACGAAGTAATGCTTCGCACGATCAAATCGAAACTCCTACTCGCCCAGAAGCAGCTATTGCATCGGCTATACATCGGCCCGCGCCGGGAGCGGAGCGTGCTCGATGAATTTCACAAGCTCTATTATTATTCGAGCGTTGCCGGTAAAACGTGGAGCGACACATGGTGGCAGGGTATTCAAATCTTGAAATGCCCGCTCGATCTTTGGATCTATCAGGAAATTATTTTTCGAACGAAGCCCGATCTCATTATCGAAACTGGAACCTACAAAGGCGGTGCCGCGCATTTCCTTGCTTCAATGTGCGATCTGAATGGCTTGGGTGAAGTCGTCACGGTTGATATTGAAGAATATCCCGATCGTCCGGCGCATCCGCGGATCTCATACCTGCAAGGCTCATCCACCGACGCAAAGATTTTTGGCTTCATTCAAGAGCGGGCCGCGAGGAAGCAATCCGTTCTCGTCATTCTCGATTCCGATCATAGCATGGCACACGTTCGCCTCGAAATAGAACTATACGCACTTCTTGTCACGCCTGGAAATTATTTGATCGTCGAAGATACGAATATCAATGGGAATCCGGTGCTGCCCGAATCCGGTCCTGGCCCGAAAGAGGCAATCGACGATTTCCTGCAATTGCATTCGGAATTTATTGTTGATCGCTCGATGGAAAAGCTGCTGATGACCTTCAATCCGGGCGGGTATCTAAAACGAATTGTCTGAACCGTGATGTATCAATAGGTCTCGCAATGACAACGGCTGAAAATGCGTTATAGCTCGATATTATGCAACTACAAAACGATCTCCTGCTCCGCGCCGCGCGGTTAGAGCCAATCGAGCGTGCGCCCGTGTGGTTCATGCGCCAGGCGGGGCGCTACCTGCCGGAATACCGTGCCATCCGCGCGAAGCATTCTTTCCTTGAAATGATCCGAACGCCCGAGCTTGCGGCTGAAGTGACTATTCAGCCCGTCGATCTCGTTGGCGTCGATGCGGCGATTATTTTTTCGGATATTCTCGTAGTGCCGGAAGCGATGGGAATGGAACTGGTGGTCGAAGAAGGCAAAGGTGGTCCAAAATTTCCTGAACCGATTCGCTTATACAAGCAAATCAAATCGCTGAGTGATAAGAATATTGCATCGAAGCTCTCGTATGTATCCGACGCGATTCGTCTTACGAAAGAGAAATTGAATGGGCGTGTGCCGCTCATCGGTTTTTCCGGCGCGCCGTGGACGCTCTTCGCCTACATGGTCGAAGGCGGAGGCTCGAAGGATTTTCACCATGCGAAGCAAATGATATACACCCGCCGAGAGGACGCGCATCTCCTCCTTCGCAAGCTTACGGACGCCGTCGCACAATATCTCATCGCGCAGATCGATGCGGGCGCGGACATCGTGCAGATTTTCGATACGTGGGCTGGCATTCTCACCCCGGAGGATTTTCAGGAATTCTCGCTCGAATATATCGCGGAAATCGTCCGGCTGGTACAAGAGCATACGCAACGCCGCGCGCCGATTATAGTGTTTTGTAAAGGTGCGAATCATTCGCTCTCCGAGCAGGCGGCAATAGGCTGTGACGTGCTCGGCCTTGATTGGACGCTCGATCTGGCCGAGGTAAAGGCGCTCGTCGGTGAAGGGGTCGCGTTGCAGGGGAATATAGATCCCGCGATTCTTTATACCACCGAAAAAGTGATCGAAGAGAAAGTCCGCGCGCTCGCCACTCGCATGGGCGAACCGCGCGGACATATTTTCAATTTGGGACATGGCATCGCGCCCGATGTCGATCCCGATAACGCGCGCGTATTTGTTCGCGCTGCGAAAGAGGCATATCGGAAATTGTAGTCGTGACTTTCAAGTCATGGTGTGAAATACATATTAGCATGGCAGAAGTTCAAACCTCTCTTCGCTCGCGCGCCGAAGAACTCTTTCGAAAACTCCAGGACGAAATTTGCGCGACGCTCGAACTCCTGGACGGGACAGAAAAATTCTTTCAGGAATCCTGGTCTCGGCCGGGTGGTGGTGGCGGGCGCACAAGAATTTTATCGGAAGGAGCCATTTTCGAAAAAGCCGGCGTGAATTTTTCTGCCGTCCATGGCGATGCCGTCGAATCGACCGTTGATACTCCCATTAGTTTTTTCGCGACTGGAGTTTCGCTCGTGCTCCATCCGCGGTCACCGAAAATTCCGACGGTCCACGCAAATTTTCGATACTTCGAGCAATCGGATCGGCAGGCGTGGTTTGGCGGTGGCATGGATCTCACGCCTTACTACCTCGATGTGGAAGATGCGTTCCATTTCCATCACACGCTGAAAACCGTCTGCGATAAACATGATGCTACCTATTATCCGCGCTTCAAGAAATGGTGCGATGAGTATTTTTACATCAAGCACCGGGAGGAAACTCGCGGCATCGGTGGGATTTTTTTCGATTATCTATCTGGCACGACCGTGCGTGAACGCGAAGAAATATTCGCCTTCGTGCAGGATGCCGCCCATGCATTCCTCCCGGCCTATGTGCCGATTGTCGAGAAACATCGGAGCGAAGCCTATACCGACCAAGAGAAACATTGGCAGCTTCTGCGGCGCGGGCGTTACGTGGAGTTCAATCTTGTCTATGATCGCGGAACCCGCTTCGGTCTCGAAACCAATGGACGAATCGAGAGCATCCTGATGAGCCTGCCGAGCGTCGCCAGATGGGAATACGATGTCCATCCCGCGCAGGGATCGCCGGAGGCAAAACTCGAAGCGGTGCTTAAACAGCCGCGCGAGTGGGCAGAACCAGGACTTACAGGATTAAAAAGATTTTAGGAGTCAATAGATTTTCAACTGTTGTAATCGCAGTGCTGAGCCATTCGGGCCTCTTCAATTCGTGACATGCTCGGGTTCCGTAACAAGCTTCCAAACAAGATCACGCGGCGCATCGAACATGCGAGTCGCGGAAATCTGGCGACCAGTCGCGGGTTCGGTAAGTGTCGTTGCCTCGCTAATCTAAGTTGATGACGTTAATAGACGAAGGGAATGAGTTTTTTCACACGCTTTTTGTAATCGGCATATTCCGTGAACTTCGTTTCGAGCCAGCGCTCTTCTTTGCGAGACTTGAGGTCGAAAAGCAAAAAAAGCGCCACGGATGCGATGAGCGCGAGAAGACTCCACCACAAGGTGCTCCATCCAAGCGCGCCCGCGATCAGGCCGCAATAAATGGGGTGCCGGACGATCGAGTAAGCACCGCTCTGGACCAGTTCCGAGGCGTTTTTCGGCGTTGGAAAGACCGAAAGATTCTTTCCAAGGCTCGCGAGGCCAATGATGCTGAAGGCGAACCCCGCGACACAAAGCGCCCCGCCGAAAATGCGGGCCGACGCCACAATCGGCGCGCCCGGAATCGTTCGATCCAGTTCCCACTCCGGCGCGAGCAACACCGCCGCGATCAGCAGGATCTGAGTGAGCACGTAGGCTTCTCCCCGCGAGTTCTTCAGCCAGTTATTCACGATTTGATGTTTTGCATGTGTGATTCCAGCCGGTCCAAGCTTTCGCGCCAACCTTCGCCCATTTGGAACTTGACGTATCCGTCACGGACAGCGTCGGAATCGAATCGCGAGCGTATGGCGAGTTTTGCTTTGCCTCCAATCTCCTCGAAGGTAATGGCACCTCCCGTTGGCTATTATACCATCACCAACTCCCGGATATCGATCGCTTTCGGGATGATCGCGTCGAATTTCTGCATGTCCCACGCGAAGGTGGGGCAGCGTTCTGCGCAGAGGCCGCAGTGAACGCAAAGGTCCTCGTCCTTCGCCATGATGCGACCCGTTTGTTTGAGCGGCTCCGAGACAAAGAGTGCCTGATTAAGATTTACGGCTGGCGCGGAAAGGCGCGAACGAAGTTCCATTTCGTCGGGCGCATCCTTTGTGATCGTCAAACATTGCACCGGACACACGTCGATACAGGCGTCGCACTCGATGCACTTCGGTGCGAAGAATACGGTCTCCATGTCGCAGTTCAGGCAACGCTGGACTTCATGCGCCGTTTGCTCCGGGGTAAATCCAAGCTCGACTTCGGTAGTCAGATTTTTGAAGCGTTCGACCAAATCGACGTGCTTCATTTTCTGCCGCATCGCCGGATCGTAATTATTGTGATACGACCACTCGCTGAGTCCCATCTTCGCAGACACAAGGTTCATCCCTCGACGTGGACGCTCGGTCACTGGAACGTCATTCACATAATTGTGAATGGATATTGCGGCCTGATGTCCGTGCTCGACAGCCCAGATAATATTTTTGGGCCCCCATGCCGCGTCGCCGCCGAAAAAGACGCCGGGCAACGTGGACATATAGGTCGTTTCATCGACTTTCGGCATATCCCACTTGCCGAATTCCATTCCGAGATCGCGCTCGATCCAGGGGAAGGCATTGTCCTGACCAATGGCGAGAATCACATCATCGCAGGGAATGATAATCGAGTCGATCGTTCGCGATTCCGTCGCGCCTTCGTTCCATTCGAGCCGTTCAAACTCCATTCCAACCAACTTGCCCTTTTCCATCACGAACCGTTTCGGCGCATGATTGATGACGATCTCGATCCCTTCTTCCTCGGCGTCCTCCAGTTCCCACGGCGATGCTTTGAAATATTTCCGTGGCCGACGCGCCATTACTTTAATATCCTTCCCGCCGAGCCTCCGCGAGGAGCGGCAGCAGTCCATGGCGGTATTCCCGACGCCGATAATGAGCACACGCTCGCCGATCTTATCAATATGACCGAACGCGATGGAGAAAAGCCAGTCGATTCCAATGTGAATGTTCTTCGCAGCTTCTTCGCGTCCCGGAATCTTTAAATCCTTCCCACGCGGCGCGCCGGAGCCTATGAATATCGCATCGTAGGGGCGCACGGCAGTGCGCCCATCCTCTTCGGAGGGCGCATTGCCATGCGCCCCAACTGTTAGGAGTTGTTTTAGGCTCTTCACAGGCGAATTATACCTCACATCCACGCCCATACCAGTGATCATCGCGATCTCTTCATCCAGCACATGTGCGGGCAGGCGGAAGGAGGGGATATTCGAGCGCATAAGTCCGCCGGGCTTGTCCATTGCTTCGAAAACAGTGACTTCGTAGCCGAGCGGCATGAGATCGTTCGCGACCGTGAGCGAAGCCGGTCCCGCGCCAATGCAGGCGATGCGCTTGCCGCTCTTCTCGTTGGGAATGCTGGGTAGCCGGTCGGAAATATCATCGCGCAAATCGGCGGCGACGCGCTTTAAGCGGCAGATGGCGACGGGCTTGCCATCCACGCGGTCGCGGCGGCAGGCCGGCTCGCAGGGGCGGTCGCATGTGCGCCCCAGAATGCCGGGAAACACGTTCGACTCGCGATTGACCATATAGGCGTCCGTATAACGCCCCTGCGCGATGAGCCGAATGTACTCCGGCACATTCGTATGCGCCGGGCACGCCCACTGGCAGTCAACGACTTTATGAAAATAATCTGGATTGTTAGTATCGGTCGGTTTCAAACCTAGAGTGTGCTGATTTTGAACTTTAATTTCGCAGATCGTTATGGCTAAATGAGAATCGGGGCATAAAACAGGGCCGGAAGGGGTGTCGTTCGCGCAAACAAATCGGCAATTGCTTATTGATTTAGGTAAAAATTAATAACCTTGAAAAAGTCTGAAACGCCTCCGTGGGATCAGTCGTTATATCGCTCATGATTTTAGTCTTTATGCTATTAACACTCATTCCCGTCGGTTTGCATGCGACCGAGATGAATGATGTTTATGTTGATGAAGGCTCCCAGACCTTGATTCTTAAAGGCCAATTTGGCCTTAATCCTGGTAAAGTAACTGTTGATGGAATTAGACTTCCACTCATCGAGTGGTCAGATTCCGAAATAATATGCCACATTGATTCTGATGGTCGTGGAAGTTGTGGGCCAATACAGGTTGAGGAAGCCGACGGCACTTTTTCGGACACCGAACTGCTCACTTGGATTTCAATACATTTTATACATAATTTTATTACAGGAGGAACCTCCTATTTAGAAAGGGTGGAAGAGGAAGAGTGGCAAGCAGTATTCCGAATTGATTTCAATTTTTTAAAAAGTGCTTTTGCTTCTCGACTTTCGACCGCTTCTTTTTCGTACTCGGGTGGTGGCGATGGCGATCCGCAAAATTATGGAGGAAAGCTATATTCCATTGCTGGGAATGGGACATTAAATTGGTTGCAACCTACTTCCACTTCACAAAATGGATTTCAGGTCTATATAGAAGGTTATGACACTGATGCCCTAACAATTTCATTTAGTAACATTGACGTTCCAAATGCATTACAAGTAGTTATATACTCCCAGCCTAATTATCAAACGGATACGCTTTACTCTGATTTTACTTTTTATCCGAATTTTGGTTCGAATAGCGCCCTGACCGTTACTTTGGATAGCGCATATCAGCCGATTGGGGGAAAGGTCCACATTCCTTCACAATTCCCACAAGTTACTGAATATTATTCGTGGAGTAAGGACACAGTTAAGTTTTCACCTCAACCGGGTTCATTGGAAGTTAACCCTTTATTTGAAACCGAAAAGTCGATGCCCCAACCCTCCGCCTACCCGAATCCCTCCTCGGGCCGTGTGCGGATTGCCTATCAGCTTCCGCCCGGCGTCTCCTCTGGCGAGGTAATCCTCACGCGAGAAGACGGATCGGAAGTGAAGCGCTATCGCGTCACGAATGCCTTCAGCAATCTCCGGATCGAGGAATCGGATTTGCCGAGCGGCGCGTATTTTTACAAGCTCGTAACGGAAAAGGGCGAGAGTCCTTCGCAGGCGATTTCCGTTATAAAATAATTCGTTCCTTGCCGGGATATGCCATGAAACCGCTGAGTTCACCATACTGAAATTTCGCACCAATTATTTTCGCCGCTTGTTTCCAGAACATGGAAAATACAACAGCGATGAAAAAAGTAAAGCTTGGTTCACAGGGCGCAGTCGTTTCGCGGATGGGACTCGGCTGCATGGGCATGAGCGAGTTCTATGGCGAGTTGAACGACGCGGAATCTTCCGAAACTATTCTCCGGGCGCATGATCTCGGCATAAATTTTATCGATACTGCGGACGTCTATGGCATCGGCCACAATGAAGAGCTGGTCGGCAAGACCATTCGCGGACGCCGCGCAGAGTTCTTCATCGCTACGAAGTTTGGGAACGTTCGCAGCAAAGAGGACCCTTCGAAGTGGTCTCGGAACGGAAAGCCGGAGTATGTTCACCAAGCCTGCGATGCCTCGCTCAGGCGATTGGGCATCGAGCAGATCGATCTCTACTACCAGCACCGCGTCGATCCCGAAACTCCGATCGAAGAGACGGTCGGCGCCATGGCGGAATTGGTGAAGGCAGGTAAGGTTAAGTATCTCGGGCTTTCGGAGGCTTCGGCGGAAACGATTCGCCGGGCACATAAGGTGCATCCGATCACCGCGCTTCAGACCGAGTATTCGCTGTGGACGCGTCACGTCGAATTGGAAATTCTGCCGACGCTGCGCGAGCTTGGCATCGGTTTCGTGCCGTATAGTCCGCTGGGGCGCGGCTTCCTCTCCGGAAAAATTACAAAGCCAAGCGATCTGGACGAGAAGGACACTCGCACAACGCGGTTTCCACGGTTTATGGAGGGCGCGTTCGAAAAAAATCTTGCCCTCGTCGAAAACTTGAAAAGGATCGCTCGGAATAAAGGCGTCACATCCGGGCAACTGGCGTTGGCATGGGTGCTGGCCAAAGGCGATGATGTCGTTCCTATTCCCGGAACGAAACACCGCAAATATCTCGAAGAGAATGCCCGCGCCGCCGAGATCGTGCTCACTGCGGAGGACATTTCCGAAATCGAGACTGCCATCCCTCCAACCGCCGTAGCTGGCGAGCGATATGTTTCTGGAGGAATGATGACCGTACAGGAATAAACACCCGCTCATACTTTCTCAAATTTCGGGAAACTAATGGTCGCGCAATGCGTTTGATAATGTGACACTCATCGAGAACAGCCGAGGGATCAGGCCCGAAGACGCTGTAGCAACCGTTGAGATCCGCCACAGGCGCATGCCGAGCGCGGACTTCAAGTCGAGGTGCTAACTCCTGCTGATGACATCTAACGGTGTACATTGGGAAGATGAGCCGAGGGGACGCGCCGCATCTGACGATAATCGTCGACGATGCGTAACGCGGACCGGGCGATAGAATCGTCCGAAGCTAAAACGACGCTTGCTAACGGCAATCCGTTACGCGAGCACTCCGGAGGGATGGTATATCATCCGCGGAGATAATCGCAAGGCCTATTCGGTTTCACTTCCGAATAGGGCTTTTTATTTTTAGCCGTTTTTTGTCCCAGCAGACGAAGGCGCAAGGAGAGTTCTCGTGAGTGACATTTTTTATAAATATCATCACTCATGCAACCAGAAACCCGCGCGATTCTTGCCACGACGCACACCGATTCTGAGTATGGCTCGATCGGAACGCCGCTCTACCAAACCTCCAACTTCCGCTTCCGCGAACCGGGGAAATCTACCGGTTATGATTACACGCGAAGTGGAAATCCCACCCGGAATACCCTCGAACACGTTCTCGCCGAGCTGGAAGGCGGAGCGGGCGCAGTGGCCGTCTCAACAGGTATGGCTGCGATTGCGACTGTTCTCGCCGATTTTAGCGCTGGCTCGCATGTGATTGCTACTCACGATTGCTACGGTGGCACGGCCCGTCTGCTCAAACTTCTGGAATCGCAAGGCAAGCTCGAAGTCTCGTTCGTCGATCTCGGAAATATTGCGGCGGTGCGGAACGCGATCAAGCCTAATACCGCGTGTTTGTGGATCGAAACGCCAAGCAATCCGCTGCTCCGCGTCGTCGATGTTGCGGCGCTTGCGAAGCTTGCGAAAGTCTATGGACTGCTCGTTGCGGTTGATAATACGTTTATGTCCCCCTATTTTTTTCGGCCCTTCGATTTTGGCGCGGACCTGATCGTCCACTCGACGACGAAATGGCTGAACGGCCACTCGGACGTTGTGAGCGGCGCCATCGTTTCACGCACGCCAGAGCTTGCCGAGCGATTCCATTGGCTTGCCAACGCGCTTGGCACGACGACCGGCTCCTTCGATTCCTGGCTCGTATTGCGCGGGGTAAAAACCTTGGCAATTCGCATGAAGCAGCACGCGGCAAATGCCAAGGCCGTTGCGGAGTTTTTGTTAAGTCACCCTTTAGTAAGCGAAGTTTATTATCCGGGACTCGAATCCGATGCATCATACGAGATTGCGAAATCGCAATTCACCGGCTTTGGAGGAATAGTAAGTTTCCGCCTTAAAGCTGGGGACATTCGAGACGTTCTCGGCGCGACGAAGATTTTTTCGCTTGCGGAATCTTTGGGCGGGGTGGAATCGCTTATCGAGCATCCGGCCACCATGAGCCACGCCTCGATGACGCCGGAGCTTCGAGTAGCGGCAGGCATTACGGAAAATCTCATTCGGATTTCCATCGGCATCGAACATGTCGATGATTTGATCGCCGATCTCGATCAGGCCCTGGGAGCAATTACAGTGCGGGAACCCGCGAAGGAGACGGTCTCATGTTAGCAAATAGTTCTCGATCTATTCGTCTTGATTCGCCGCTTCCGCTTGAGTGTGGAACATCGCTGCCAGAAGTTGAAATTGCGTTCCAAACTTATGGCACGCTGAATGCGGATGGCTCGAATGCCATCCTCGTGCTCCACGCGCTCACGGGATCGAGCGCGGCGCAGGAGTGGTGGAGCGGCCTAATCGGCGAAGACCGATTGCTCGATCCCTTGAAATATTTTATCATTGCCCCGAACCTGCTCGGAAGTTGCTACGGCACGACGGGCCCGGAATCGCATGATCCCTCGACGGGCCAGCTGTATCTCGCGTCATTCCCAACAATCACACCACATGACATGGCGCGCGCAAATCTTGCCCTGCTCGACCGGCTCGGCATTTCGCAAATCCATCTCGCAGTTGGCGGTTCGCTGGGCGGGATGGTTGTGCTCGAAATGGCAGCGATCGCGCCGGAGCGATTTCAGGCTATCGTCCCAATCGCGGTGAGCGGATTGCATTCGGCATGGCGTCTGGCATTTAGCTCGTTCGTTCGCAAAGCGATCGTCGCGAGTGATCCTACGCTTCAAGACCGGGCCAAGCTCCTGGAAGGGATGAAACTCGCCCGGCAAGCGGCGATGATAAGTTATCGTTCGAGCGCGGAATTTGATGAGCGGTTTGGAAGAAGCAAAGCAGTAAGTGGAATTTTTGAAGTCGAGAGTTATCTCGAACATCAGGGTGAAAAACTTTCGGCGCGATTTTCGCCCTATTCTTATTTAACCCTCACCCGCGCGATGGAGCTTTACGATTTATCCGAAGGACACGGAGCAATGCGGGATGTCGTGGCGCTCATCAAATCCAGATCGCTTTTTGTCGGAATTTCATCCGATATTCTTTATGGAGCGGATGAAATCAAGCGATTCGCATCGCTCTTCCCGAATGGCCGCTACCGGACCCTGCACGCTACCCATGGTCACGATTCGTTTCTTGTCGATACAGATGCGCTTACGAAAATACTCGCGGCTTTTCTGGAAGAGATTGAGACGCCAGATCGCTCATTGACTTATGATTTACAAGAAAAGGAGGTTGTGGCATGACTACAAGTTTGGATAGCACCGTAACCTCACCGCCAGCTCTTTTTCATCATAACGAGAAGGGAATTCGCCGCCTGCGAGTCGCGCTCTTTGGATTCGGCGTAGTGGGAACGGGAGTTTGGAAAGTGCTGCACGAACAACGCGTTGCCTTCCGCAAACAATTTAACGCGGAAATCGAAATCGCCGGAATTTGTGTCCGCGATATGGAAAAGCCTCGGCTTGCCTCCGCGCCATTGGAACTTATTACTACGCGAGCCGAGAAGCTTCTTGAAGACGATTCTATCGACGTAGTAATCGAACTCATTGGCGGCCGCTACGAAGCGGCCAGTGTGATCGAGCGCGCCCTCGAAGGACGCAAGCACGTCATTACTGCGAATAAACTTGTGCTCGCGCATGAGCTGCCTCGGCTCTCCGCGATTGCGAAGAGGCATGGCGTTGAATTGCTCTACTCGGCCTCGGTATGCGGCAGTGTGCCGGTGCTGCACGCGCTCGATGAGCTTCGCACGCGGGATGTCATTCGGAAAATCAGCGGCATTGTCAACGGCTCGACTAATTTTATTCTTACTATGATGAGCGATTCGCTTACGCAATCGGGAAGCCCCTCAATCAGCTTCGAAGAAGCTGTTGGGGAAGCACGGCGACGAGGATTTTTGGAGGCGGATGCATCGCTCGATCTTTCCGGAGCGGATGCGGCGCAAAAGCTGTCGGTGCTGACCTATCATGCGTTTGGCGAGCACGTTCGCCCGCATGAAATCGAGACGCAGGGTATCGAGCGCATTTCATCGGAGGATATTCGCTTGGCTCTCGCGGATGGGGAGACTATAAAGCTTCTCGCCTCGGCCTCGCTCGATCCCGATACCGGTAAAGTGGAAGCCACCGTTCGCCCGCGCCGCGTCCCGCTCACGCATTTATTCGCGCACACGCGCGACGAATTTAATGCGCTCGAAATCGAGACGCAACACGCCGGCCCGCAAGTCCTCTATGGCAAAGGCGCAGGCAGCCTGCCGACGGCGAGTGCCGTCACGAGCGATTTGGTTTCGCTCCTGCGCGAAGACTGAACCACTCCCCCTCCTAAAAAAGGAGGGGGCCGGGGGGGTGGTATTATCGCCAGCCCTTAACCACCCCCAACCCCTTCCTTCTTTAGGAGGGGGCTTGTGCAATGTTGCAACCGCTCTCGAGTAAATGGTTGTTTAACTCTCCATGCAAAAACGCCGCTTCCTCGCCATATTTCTTCTTTTCATTGCCGCTCCGCTCTTTGCTAAGGGGAATGGGCCGCGCGTTCTTATCGTCGATGCTCACCCGGACGATGAGACTGCATTTGTTGGTGCCGTCTATAAAATCCAGCACGATCTGCATGGCACGGTTGATCTCGTCATCATCACCGATGGGCAGGGCGGCTACAAGTATTCGACGCTCGCCGAGCCTTATTATCATTTAAAACTCACCGAGGAGAAAATCGGGCGAAAATACCTGCCGGCAATTCGCCACGACGAAATGGAGCGTGCTGGAAAGATAATCGGGCTGCATCATATTTATTTTTTGAAGCAGCGCGATAACCGCTACACGCTCGATCCGCATGAGGTGCTCGATAGCGTTTGGAATATTCCGTTCGTCAAATCCAAGTTGAGAAAAATTATGCTGGAAGGCCATTACGACTTTGTTTTTATGCTGCTCCCCGTCGAATCTACGCATGGCCATCACAAAGCCGCCGCCATACTCACGCTTACCGTACTAAAAGGCTTTCCCGCAGATATTCCTCATCCTATCGCACTCGGCGGTGACGATATCGACTCAGGAAAAGCCCCGACGAAGTTTACAGAACTCAACGGCTTCCCGATCACGCGTTGTAGCGATGGCGCTCCATCTTATTCTTTCGACAGGCTTCAAAGCTTTGGGTTTCACCATGCGCTGAATTACAAGATGATCGTAAACTGGGATATCGCGGAGCATAAATCGCAAGGCACCATGCAACTTGCAATGAACCACGGTGATTACGAAGAGTATTATTATTTTGATGTCAATCCTCCCAGCGGTCGTGCGAAAGCGAAGGCGCTCTTCGATAAGCTTGCGGTGAATTACTATCCCGAACTTACCTATCCCGGAATTAAATGAACGGTTGATGTATCATGTCCTCGCGAGGAGCGTGACTATCTTTAGAAGTATCCAAGGATTCCGAACGTGAAAGAGGGAAGCATGAAGGTTGAACGCGGAGGAAATACACCCTCGCCCTTCATTTCTCAGCCTCCATCCTCGTCCCTTGTCCGCGGGCTTGGCTTGCGCGAGGCCACGGCACTAAATATGATCGACATGGTCGGCATCGGGCCATTCGTGACGATGGCGCTTGTGATCGACATCATGTCAGGCCCGCAGTGCATTATCGCTTGGGTTCTCGGCGCTTTCCTGGCACTCCTGGATGGAATGGTTTGGTCGGAACTTGGCGCGAAATGGCCGGAGGCGGGCGGAAGCTTCGTCTTTCTCCGCAAGCTCTATGGCGAGCACGGTCTAGGGAAGCTTTTTTCCTTTCTATTTATCTGGCAGACTATTTTTCAGGCCCCGCTCGTTATCGCTTCAGGCTCGCTGGGATTCGCGGAGCATGTGGAATACCTTATTCCGCTTTCGTTTTTGGGTCGCAAAGTGGTCTCCGGCGCGCTCGTTGTGCTTCTCACCATGATTCTTTATCGACGCATCACGACCGCCGGCCGCATTTCGATGATCTTCTGGACGGTGCTTCTCCTAACAATTGGGTGGATTCTCTTTGCCGGCGCTACGCATTTCGATTCGCATCTTGCCTTCACCTATCCGGCCAATGCGTGGTCGCTTTCGCCGGTATTCTTTATCGTGCTCGGGCAGGCGATGGGGAAATCGGTGTATAGTTATTTGGGATATTACAATGTTTGCCATTTGGGATCGGAAATTCGAGAACCAGAAAGAAATATTCCGCGCAGTATGTTTCTTTCGATTGGCGGAATCGCGGTGATCTATCTCGGAATGCAACTCAGTATTTTGGGAACACTTCCTTGGCAATCCGCGCGGCATTCGGATTTTGTGTTCAGCTCGTTTTTCGAACACATTTATGGAAATAGCGCGGCGGATGTTGGGACCGTGCTTATTTTAATTATTGCTGCGGCTTCTCTCTTTTCTGCCATGCTCGGATATTCGCGCATTCCTTATGCGGCGGCGAAAGGCGGCGAGTTTTTCAAAGTCTTCGCAAAAGTTCATCCGACAAAACAATTTCCGAATGTTTCGCTCCTTGTCCTCGGCGCGTTTGCGTTTGTATTCAGCGTATTTTTTGACCGAATGAGCGATGTGATCAGCGCGATTCTTGCCATGCGCATCCTCATTCAGTTTATCGGGCAGACGGTCGGCCTCATTCTCTGGCATCGCGACCGGAAACGGACGGAATCGCTTCCGTATCGAATGCCATTCTTTCCCATTCCGGCTATTCTTTCGATTTTAATTTGGCTATTCGTGTTTTATTTCACGGGTCTCAAATTCATCGTCGGGGCAACGACCGTGATCGGAATTGGGGTCATAGTCTATTTTATTTGGGCAAAATTTCGTGGCGAATGGCCCTGGCGAGCCGAAGATCCGGCATTGGTCAAATATTAATCCCTATGGGACTTTGAACGAATTTGCAGCGTTGTGCTTAGTTATTCAGAATGATTTTTCGCCGTACCATCATCTCGATTGCCGCGCTGCTCCTCGTTTCGAGCAGGGGATTCGGCTTTCAGGTATCAAAAAGCCAGCTGCAGAGTCCGCTTCGTCCCGCGATCATGCCAGTAGTTCATGCGGCTCCGACCGCAACATTCAAGCGTAGTGTTTCGCATACTCTCGCTTCTTCGCGAGTGTATTTCCCAAATCGGCGAAGAAGCGTAAAATCGCCATACATAAAGCGATTCACCTTTGGCGGCGTCCATCCGACGATCGTGCGCTCGCACCAAACTTCTCTCAGCGGGAATGGGGGAGTAGTGACGCTGGCAGTCGATATTGGGCAGCCCGTTATCACGCAATCAAAACTGATAGTTAAGAATGCCCCGCCGGAAATGGCATTCTCGAATGTAAGCTGGCCCTCGCTTGCCGCAAGTCTCCCGAGCGGGTTTACGCTAATAGCAGGGCAAGATGGTGCGCCGGAATATCCGATTCTCACCGTCACCTTCGCTATCCCGGCCGGCGCGAGCAATATTATCCCAATTGTAAAGATGTCTCGATTCTCGCCGCTTGGAACTATCCATTTTGCGCCATCCGAGCAGGAAGTAAAGGGCGTGACGGAACGTGTGTACGATGCAAAACTATATTCCACGCAGCCAAAAGTTACCCTTTTGAAACCGGAGACCTTTCGCGCGCTTCGGATGGTGACGGTGAGCGTTCCTCTCGTGATGAGTGGCCCTCAGGGAATGGAAGCGCTTCGGCAATTTTCGGTCGGGATTCGCTTCACATCGAATGGAACGCAATTGCAGGGCGCGGTGCGCGACCCAATTTTTGCGGACATGGATGCGCGACTCGTAGCGAATCCGTATGATCTTTGGCGCTTTGCGGTTCCGCTTCGTCCCGCGCGAACGAAGCCAAGCTTGTCTGGGAAAGGCGCTCACGCGTTGTCTTCGACAAGCTTTGATAGCGTCTATAACTGGATCGACCCCAGCGCGCCATATATTCGCCTTGCGGTTACGCGCGACGGTTTATATCGCGTCGCGGCCAGCGAGCTTAATTTTTCCACTCTTCGATTTACAATTTCTTCCGCCGGATGGACGCCTCAAAATCTTCGCTGCATCAATCACGGGAAGGAAATTCCCATTTGGATCGATACCGACGCGAGCGGCAACATCGCAGCCATTGAATTTTATGGGCAGCATTTGAGGGGATTTCCGCTGCCAACCATTTTTAACATCGAGTACCCTGAGCTGCCCCAGCCGCAGTACTATAATGTTGCGACGGATACGAATGTCTATTGGCTCACCACGTCGAATGTAACCGGCGACAGCCCTCCATTACGCTACGCGGCTCGATCACTTGTGTCCTCCAGCGCACCGTTACTCTCTTCCGGGACAATATTTCTACACCACGAACGGGATCTCAACTATTATAAAGGGGACGCACTACCGGATGAAACAGAGTCGATCCAAATGACAGAATATGTTCCCGGAGAGCGATTCTACTGGGTAACCTTGGATGGATTGCTCGATGATTCATCTCAATCGCATTTTACCGACACGTTCTATATCGCAAAGCTGCCGTCCGATACTGCTGGCAAGGTTGCGCAGTTTAAATTTTTATTTCGTGGCATCTCCGATGATCGAAATGTTCCGTTCCATGCACTAAACGTCCAGGTGAATGGAGGGGCTCCCATCTTATCTAATCCTTTTTATGATTATTCATTTGACTCCCTCAAGATTGCGATTCCGTTATCGCAACTCGTCAAGGGAGCGAATATTGTTCGAGTTAATGCGCTAACAGCGAACTCGGATGGTGTCGATCAATTTTATCTGGATTACTATGAGGTGAGCTGCCAGACCGGACTCCTTCCGAGTATCGATACCGGGATCGCGAAAGGGCAGTGGCTCTTTTCCGAAACGCCCGGAACACGCACGGTTTCGCTCGCTCTTTCGGATTCGACCCCGCATCTCTATAATCTGACGGACGCGACACGCATTTTCCCACAGTCTGGAGTATTCGACGATTCCACGAACACGCTTCAAACGCTGTATGCGGCCGCAACTTCTGCTTCGTTACTTAAATGCGATAATATTCAGCCCTGGAATACTTCCCAAACACAGGGATGGAGCATTCTAAAGACAGCGCATCAGGCGGACTACATTGTTATTACGCATCCGGAATTTCTTCGCGCCGCTGGCGAACTTGCCGCAGGCCGGTCCGGGCTGGGATTGAAGACGATGGTGATTACCACCGATGAAGTATTCAACGCATTCGATTATGGCAGTAATGAGCCGAGTGCGATTCGCCGCTTTTTAAATTATGCGTATTATAATTATAGCGGTACTCCGGTTTCCTTTGTCACCCTCCTGGGAGATGCATCGTGGGACCCAAAATTCAATCTTAGTAGTAGCACAAAACGCTCCTTCGTTCCATCCTATGGCTGGCCCGTCAGCGATTATTATTATTCCCTTCCCGGAACTGGCGATAGTAATTTAGATACGCAGCCGTTGATGCTGATTTCGCGGATTCCCGCGTCCTCGGAGGCTTCTGCGGAGTCGTATATTTCAAAATTAGTGGAATATGAAGATGAACCTCCCGCCTCCTGGAATCGGCATTTCCTTTTCATCAGTGGCGGTGATTCCGGATCCCAACATGAATCCTTCGATGAGGCGATTCAATCGTGGCTGCTCTCCCCATCACAATCACAGTTTGGCGCTCTCGGACTGATCGACCCTCCCACGAACATCGATTCGACGATCATCGAGCGGACCGATTTCACGAGCGGCGTCGATGGTACACACGTAGGCGAAATCGAGGACGCATTGCTCACGGGCCAGTCCATCATGTACTTTGCGGGTCATGGAGCTACTTTTACCTCCGATGTTCTTCTTCCCGATGCTTCCATTTTGAACAACAAAGGACTCTATCCGCTGCTTATGACTTTAACCTGTCAGACTGGCGCCTTTGCAGAGCCAGATTTGATCGGGGTAAACGAATCGTATGTCGACGCCGCGGAAGCCGGATCGGTACAAGCGTATGGTACGACGGGATTTGGCGAGGAGGATTATGATAATCTCCTCACAAACTATTTTTTCCAACACATACTATCCTACGATAGTACCCATGATACAACACGCCTGCAAAGCATGAATATGCTTGCAATGTTGACGGCAGCAAAATTGTATGCCTGGGGCTTCGGTTATAGTGGGCAGCAAACGGGCCACAATGCAACGATTCAAAACTCCATGCTGGGGGATGCAGCAGCCGGCTTTGTGTTTCGGCCGCAGCCGGAGTTTGCGGTCTATGCGAATGAAGTTCATGCTTATGCTGGAAGCGATACCGTGGCGCGCATATCCCTTAGCCTGAGTGACAGCGTGATGCGGATTGGCGCGCTCATTCACAACTATGGATATTCGGCGGACCGGCCAGTGGTCGTCCGCTTCACGGATTACGGTCCCATCGGTCTGCCTTTTTCGCAGGATGACACACTCTCCCGCCTCGACACCAGCGCGATTGCGAGCGTGAGCTTCCCGCTCACCACGCAATCGATTGGTACACACCAAATTTCAGTTGTCATCGATCCGGACCGCGCATTTCCCGAATCCTACCGCCCCGACGATTCCACAAGCATTCAAGTGCGCATCAACGGTCTTTCGACGACGCCGTTTTACCCCTACGAAGGCTCGCGCGGGTTTTGCGACATTAGTTCGAGCGCCGTCCATTTTATCGTGCTCACGCCGGCTGGAGCCAGCCCGGGCGATCAGGTCGAACTGGAACTCGATACGACCGATCAGTTCTCGGATATACTTGTCAATCAAAAGAAAGGCATCGGCGCCTCCTATTATGTTACCTTTGATGTTTCGATCCCATCGGCGCCAAAGCCATGGTCTTCGGTCTATTGGTGGCGCAGCCGCGTCGTTCGCGCAAATGGCGATACGACCGATTGGCAATATGCCACATTCAGCACCGCCTCCGCGCCACGCTCGGAATTTAGTTACACGTCGCGCGAACAGGATTCTTCAACGATCATCAGCGGCCTTGCACTGGACCAACGCGGATTGCTCTATTTGCCAACACAAGATACTCTCCGGTTGGAAGCGATTTCACACGGGCTTTTCGATTCCACGCTCGGAAGCAGCAACGTTCCATTCGCGCAAGTGTTCATCAACGATAAATTCTTTCATCAGTGGGGAGGTGGTAACTTATTCAATGGATTCGTCATCGTTGAATGGACACCCGACGGCACCCAAATCGACACATCCTATGAATTCGACATGCATTGGCAGAACATTGGCAACCAATCGTTTGAGGATTCAGCCGCAATTGTGTTCAATAGCGTGCTCAATGGAATTCCATTGAATCGGCGTGTCATGGTTTTGACGGTTGGCTCGGTGCAATTTCCCACTTTTATAGATTCCACCGAGAGCGAGCTGCAGTCTCTCGGTTCTGCGCAGGGAATGAAACCCATGCAATATGATGGCAGTTATGCGCTTATCGGAACGAAAGGCGCGGCTCCGGGAACTGCCAAAGAAGCATTTGCTCCAAGTGGCTCGGGTGGCGCGCAAGCGTTCGATACCATTGTGACTTCTGGAACTTCCGGTCTCGCGGAAACGCCCTTCACTGCCGTTGCGAAGGATTATGGCACGCTCTCGTGGACGGGCGATCCAATTCCCGGCGGCAGCAATATTACGTTTACCGTCCTCGGCGCGCGGCGCGATGGAACCGGCATCGATGCGCTCGATACGTTCAATGCGTCGAACGGCCAGTCGTTTGATCTTTCGCAGATCGATCCGCGAATTTATGACCAGCTAGCGGTGAGAATGAATTTTTTTCGCACTTCGAACGCTACCCAAAGCCCCGCGCTTTCCGGCATCGAATTGCAATACGACGCCGCACCGGAGCTTATCTTCACCGCCGATTCTATTCAGACCGTTCCCAACCTGACGAATTCCGGCGGTATAGTAATGGCTAATTATGGAGTTTCGACACTTACCTGCACGCCCGCGGATTCTGTTCCTCTATTGTTGGTACGGCAATATCAAGGGAAGACGGACACGATCGCCCTCCACCATCTTACGCAACTCGCTGGATATAGCACGGTAACGTTTTCCGACTCCGTGCAAACCACGAGCGAGCTTGGGACTGCTGCGCTCACGGCAACCGTAAATCCGAACGAGGCACAGAACGAGCAGCTACTGTTCAATAATACGATTGCCGGTTCCTACACGGTCACGCGCGATACGATGAAGCCCTCCATCCAAATCCTGTTCGATGATCGGAATATTTCCGATGGCGGATATGTCTCCGGCAACACAACGATTCAAATTAATTTGCTTAGCTCAAATCTCTTACGCGATACGTCCCACGGTTCCATCGTTGCTGCGGACCTCGTCAACCTAAATAATACGAACGAGAATTACCAGGTCTCGTATTACAACTATCTGATCAACGAGTTCGAGCAGCCGGAGTTTAGTTCACTTCAGGGCGGACCACTTCAGGCTTTCCTCCGATTCAAGCCGATAACCCCCTATGCCACTGGCGAATGGCTCCTCACCGCCGCCGTGACCGACGCAAGCGGCAATACGGATACGTTGCAATGGCATTTTACCATCAGCAACGTGAACGGCATCGAGGAAGTAATGAACTACCCGAACCCGTTCAAGGACAAAACCGACTTCACCTTCGTGCTTAAATCCGACGCGGCAGCGGACATGAAGATTATTGTCTATACGATCGCGGGCCGTAAGATTCGGACGCTCACTCCCACCGATCTTCACGCCGGCTTCAATATGATCGAATGGGATGGTCGCGACGATAACGGGAATGAAGTTGCCAATGGGACCTATCTCTACCGAGTGGTCATCAATGGCAAGAACGGCGACAATGTCTCGGATGCAGTGACGGAGCGGGCGGTGCGGGACCGTTAAACTTCCGATTCGACCGAATCGAGGAATTTACGCAACGCTTTAATTGCCGCATGCCGATCCCTCCCGGAGAATTTCCCCAGCCTTCTCAGGACGTAGGATTCATGGGTGGTCGCCAATTTGAGAAGCAGGACGTTCGATGGAATATTGAGGCCGGCAGACTTCCAATCAACAAGGTTGATGTCCGTCGAAAGCTCCACAGTCTTGCTCGTGATTCGAGCGACAAGCAGATCGCCATGCGAATCTTGGGCAAGCACTAAACCCGGACGCCGCTTCTCCGCGTTTCGGTCGGAGAACGGAAAATCTACGAGGACAACATCGCCAAAATGGTATGATTGCATTCCATTAAAGGAGATCGTACGCGGAATCGCCTTCGGCGTCGTCCTTGAAAAAGTTTTCGAGGCCTAAACGGATCCAGGCTTCTTCATCGGGGGCCTCCTGGGCATCTTTGAACGGCGTCACGACCACGGCGACTTTCTCGCCTTTCTTGAAGGGAAGCGAGAGGATGATTTTTCCCTCGTTATTAATAGTGGCTTCCGTGCTATAGGTCTGCATAGACGAAGCAACGACTATCTTGCCTTCGGAGTGCCCGGTAAGTAATTTCGCGTCCCCAAATGCCCATGCCCTGACGCGAACCCCTTCGCCCGCTCCTGCTGTTAGCATCGCCCGACGAAATTGGGCGCTTAGTCTCAGCTGGTTTAGAGCGTCTCGTTTACACCGAGAAGGTCGGGGGTTCGAATCCCTCAGCGCCCACAAGTTTGTAGCCGGGAAGCAGTGCTTCCCGGCACACCTAGCTATCTTAATAAACCTCCAGATACCGGTCCAGCTCCCATTGAGTGACCGACATCCGATAGGAATCCCACTCCGCCCGCTTTGCTTCCGTAAGCTTCTCGACACAGAAGCTTCCGAGCGCGTTGGAGATAACCGAATCCTGTTGGAGTTCGTCGAATGCTTCCATCAGGCTCTTCGCAACCGTGGTGATTCCGCGTGCAGCAGCGGTCTCGTCAGTGAATTCGAAAATATTTTCCTCCACGGGTGCAGGGGCGGGAAGTTTATTCTCGATGCCATCGAGCCCGGCGGCGAGCATCACCGCAAACGCGAGATATGGATTCGCGCTCGGATCGGGGCAGCGAAGTTCCGCGCGCACCGCCTTCTCGCGGCCCTTTGTAATGCGCGGGATACGAATGAGCG
>VFSW01002759.1_pt1 | contig 26459 bp, 24 predicted proteins | sample 5358111 | NCBI WGS metagenome assembly VFSW01 (sample SAMN11554181, study PRJNA540505) | mine drainage metagenome | isolation source: sediment from site ElyBrook_90M | place: USA: Ely Copper Mine, Vershire, VT | collected 2017 | reverse complement strand
CGTATCTCCTTTGGATGTTGCTAATCCGGAGCTACGCCGCTCCTATTTCCCCACTCCTCTTAACTGAGGGAGCGGATGAATTTACACGAAACTCGGTTCGACCTCGGGTTTTACGGCGTATAGCGACACGAAAGAGCCTCAGAAATGCTATCATCGGCTTCGCGCATGTGTTGCAGCGGAGCGGCTAGATGCGCTTCTTGGCTGGCGCGCATCGCTCGTAACCCCAGCAGGTTTTCACGATCAATCGGTAATGGGAAGTGCAATAATTGTGCCGGCGAAACGCCAAAATTAGCTAGCTGAAAGGGAACCGGAACGAATAGCGGCCGCACATTGAGGCACTGAGCCAAAAGCTCGCAAAAATGCCTATATGTAAGCGGCGTTTCCGCCGCTATAGCATAGAGTCCGCCTGGCGGCGGATCACGAAGCGCTTGGACAATGACCGAAACGCAGTCATCGATGTAGACGGTTTCGAGAAGCTGCTGTCCGCTATCGATCAGCGGAACCAAGACGTTTTTTTTTGAGATACATTGATAGCGCGAGAAAGAGACCGCCGTTGCCTATTACGAGACCCGGGCGCAGATTCAAAAAACCACGCTTACGAAACAGTCCTTCGATTTCGTACTTCGGCCGCCCGTAATTCGAGAGAGCTCGTTCGTGCGCGGCCATGCTTGAGATGAAGATTGACTGCGACAAACGCGTCTCGGGCGCCGCATCGAGCAGGCGAGTTGTTGCGCGGACGTTGATGCTAAAGCCGTCGGCGCCAGCACGGGCGCGAAGCAACCCTCCGTGAACCAATGCATCGACACCTTCAAAGAGGCGCGGAGGGATCGTATCGGTATAGAGGTCAAGATAGCGCCATTCGAACATAGGGCTATCGATCGGCGGTGCGTTTCGTCCCGCCCCCACAACGTGCCAGCCGTCGGCAAGTAGTGCCTGAACAAGTGGCCGACCAATAAATCCGCTTGCCCCAGTCACCAATACCGTCCGAAGTCCGCGGCTCATGGTTTCAGCGTTGCTATCACGGCTTGCGCAACCCTATGCGAATTGGCCATCAGCGAAAGCGTTAATCCGTTCGCGGGTAGAAACGTGAACCCAGACTCGTCGACGACAAAAATACTCTGCGAGCCGCTCAAACGGCCAGACGGATTGAGCGTATATGTTCATTTGTAACGCTGTCCCGGAGGTCCCAGCATAGTGAATGCTTGCGCCAGCGGGCGGCCGGATCCGTCTTAACGGCCATGCGCCGAGTCGTCGGAAGGCCTTCATGTAGAGTTTTCGAGCTGCTCGATGTTCTGGCGTTCTTCTGAGGTTAGGTCGAAACGTATGCCTGAGCGGCCGCGTGTTGGAGAAGCCCCATCGTATTCCCGGGTTACATATCTAACTTGAAGAATAAGCCTTAAAAAGATGCTGACGAAAACTCGCGACGGAAAAGCGATTGGGAAAACGGCAAAGCGCGAAGATCGATTGCGAAAACGACGTGTCGCAATAGATCGGTACGACTTCTTATTGATAGACGAGTTCGGCTACAATCCGTTTGAACGCGAAGCAACAGATTTGCTCTTCCAGGTAATCGCACGAAGATACGAACGCAAGAGCGTCGGCATCACCACGAACTTGGCATTTCCCGATTGGGGCCAAGTGTTTCCCGATGACAATGCCGCGAGTGCCGTCGTTGATCGTCTCATTCATCACGGAACTGTCTTTGAACTCGACGGCGAGAGCCATCGACTGAGATCCCGTGAGAAGGCAACCGACATGCGGTAGCACAATGAATGACCTCAGGCGGGGTCAAAAGTTCGATGCCGCTAGAGGGTCAAAAGCCCGGTGTCGTTTCCATCTAAGGGGAAATTGCGATGACGCTTTTTAACGGAGCCACTTTTCAGCGTTTTATGCGAGCATCGGCGATCTACGAGCGGCCGATCGTCATTGGCATCTGTCTAATGCTGTTCCTCACTCTTACCAGCGTAAAAATATTCAATATCAGGCAAGGCTTCGGTGATACGGCAATTTTTTTGCAACTAACCGATAATATTGCGCATGGGCGTGGGCCGGTAAGTGAAGTTTTTGCGAACACGCTTTCCTTCCAGCACAGCAAGCTTTTCTTGATGCCAGCCAGTGATCTCGCAACTAACCCACTCTTGCCGCCTGCGCGCAACGAGCGCAATATGCTCCATTTTCACGCGTATTTCATTCTTTATCCAATCGCGTTATTTGCGCTGGTCCTGCCCGTAAACGTTGTTCTCATGGCGCTCTATGTGGCCAGCTTCATCGGGCTTCTGCTTTGCTCCTATTTGGTGCTTCGAGAAAACCGCATTCCCATCGGAGCCGCCCTGTTATTCTCTGCGCTCGTCGTTGCAAATCCCGCCTGGTCGGAGGGCCTATTATGGGGACAGTTCTATCCGGACCGTCTATTCGTACTTGCGGGATTTCTCTTTATGGTTTTTGCCACACAGAAAGCGATGCATCGCGGTGCGTTTCTGATCTTTTCGGTTCTCTGTCTTTTGATAAACGAACGAGCCGCACTGATCGCCGGTCTAGCGCTTTGTGGGTACGTTGGTCTCTATTGGAAAACGATCGAATCGAATCGGCTCCTTCGCCTAGTTGTTGGAATCGGGCTCTTGGGAAGTGGAGTTTTTCTAACCAAGGTCTGGCTTGTGAATATGTACTATGCGTCGTTTCTGCCCACAAGCTTAGGGCAGGTCATTCGCGATTTTCACAATCCGGTGTTTGCGGGTAATGCGGCCATCTTTTTCTTGGTAGGTTTGCCTCTTCTAGCGGTGGCGCTCTTTGAATGGCGGGCCGCTATTATTGCGTTCGCGTGCATGCTTCCCAATATTCTTGGCAACGTCGGCGGAGCCGAAAAGACGGCCTGGTCGACCTCTTATCATTCGTACTATTTGCCCATTCTCGTGTGGGCGGCCATGCTTGGATATTCGGGCGCATATAGTTGGGTTTCCAAACGACAGAAATCTGCCATTCTCCTCGGTGCAACTGCGATCGTAGCCGCGGTTATGTTCATGCTGAACCCCGATTCGATTGCCACGTTTGGTGTGGCCCCCCGCAATATTTTCGCGAGCTTTCCCGTCGTGGCCGCGCAACAGGTCTCGATTTTTTTACGACCCGGGGGGAGCAGCCTAGCTGTCTCCGGGAATACTTTACGTGGACTGATTCCTCGCGGTGCCACTGTGTCGACGGTCGAAGGGGCAATGCCCTTACTCTACCATGATCGCACGCTACATCTTTTTCCAGTTGGGATAGACACGGCGGATTATGCGGTTATGCGACCAGTACGGACGAAGAGCGGCTTCACGTACATAGGCGCGGTGTCGTTCCTTGGAGCAGATGAGCTCGCGAAAATCAATCGCACACTGCGTATGCGAATGAGGCGAGATGGCTATGATTTCTCCCATGCTCAAAGATTTATGGATATCGGACTTGCCGTGATTCCTCGAAATCACACCCGGTAGCCGGAGAGTAGGCAAATGGCGTCTAACATTTCGTGGGCTTGGACACCCCATCGTTCATATCGCCCTCGGCCATACAGCAACTCGTGACGAGCCGCTCAGTGAGTGTCTGCGCCGTCATTCCGACCTTCCGCGCGGCAAGCTCGATCCTAGGAGTCGTTCTATCGGCACTCTTGGTGTGTGATGGGGTTGTTGTTGTTGACGATGCCTGCCCACAGGGAAGCGGGAAGCTTGTCGCTGAGGCGTATTCAAACGATCCGCGGGTCGTTCTCATTGCCCACGCTGTTAATCGTGGCGTTGGTGCGGCGATGAAATCGGGAATCGCGTCGGCCTTAAAAATGGCACCTGAAATTATTGTGAAAATAGATGCGGATGGGCAAATGGATCCGGCCTTCATTCCTATTATGAAGGGTGCGTTTGAGCGCGACACAAGCCTTGCATTTATCAAAGGGAGTCGCTTCTTTGATGCGAGAGTGACAAGCCTTATGCCGAAAACGCGTTTTTTCGGGAATGCCGTTCTCTCGTTGTTCACAAAAGCCGCGTCGGGTTACTGGAACTTGCTCGATCCTACTAACGGATATATCGCGTTTAGGGCAAGTGTGTTGGCGCTTATTCCGTGGCAATCGTTTGCTGATTCGTACTTCTTTGAAATTTCCGTTTTGAGCGAGCTTGGCCTTAAGCGCTTGCCAATTCTCGAACTTGAAATGCCAACGATATATACGGATGTGCCGAGCTCGCTTTCAATCACCCGTGCCGCATTTGAATTTCCGGCAAAACTCGCTCGATTGACACTACGACGCTTCGCGCTCCAATATTTAGTTTTTGACGTAAACATTGGGACACTCTATTTCTTTGTTGGCTTACTTCTCGTTTCATTCGGATTTATTTTCGGCCTTGCGCAGTGGATTAATGGATTCTATACCCACCTCCCAAAACCGATCGGGACGGTCATGCTTGCCGTTTTGCCGTTTATGATGGGCTTTCAATTACTCTTAAATGCACTAATGTACGATGTCCAAATTTCTCCAAAAACGATCCAGGAGTTACGGCTACTCGAAAAAAGCGGGGAACGAAAATAACCGGTGGCGCGAAACATCGCACAGGTTTTGAGGGATTTATCGGACCGCAAAGCCGATCAACAATTTTGCGACTCCGTAGCTTCGGGAATTGCAACTTCGATTTCATATTCCGAGCTTTATCGGCGGAGCTGCGCATATGCCCGATACTATCGTTCGCTTGGCATTCGCCCGGGAGACATCGTTCTCGTCATCTTGCGGCATTCGCCGCACCAATTCTATAGCTACCTCGGAGCAATACTCGCAGGGGCAATCCCCTCGTTTATGCCTTTCCCTTCGGCGAAGCAACGCCCCGAGCTGTACTGGGCCGATCATGCAGCGCTCTTTTCGCGTATCGAACCTCAGCTTATCGTTACCTACAGAGAGAACGCAGAGGCTGCAAGGCAATCTGCCGCCGCTTCTTCGATAGCGATATGCGTTGCGGAAGATTCAATTCTGGATCAATTTTCGGGCGGTGATACCGATTTTGCCGGCTTTGATGCCCAGCCCGATGATGTTGCCTGCCTACAGCATAGCTCCGGGACAACCGGGTTAAAAAAGGGCGTGATGCTAACGCACCGCATGCTATTCGATCATCATGCCGCATATACGCAGGCGATCGGCTTTACCGGTGCCGATTCCATCGTTTCTTGGCTGCCGCTCTATCACGATATGGGCTTTATTGCCTGCTTCATGGGATCGTTCTTATCGGGCACGCATCTCGTCGCACTCGATCCTTTTGAATGGGTTATGCGGCCGCGTATTCTGCTCGATGCGATCGAGAAATTTCGAACAACATTTTGCTGGCTGCCCAATTTTGCATTCTCCCATATGGTCAACGCGGTGAGAGGCAAGGCCACCTGGGATCTCTCATCGATGCGGGCGTATATCAACTGTTCGGAACCATGTAAGCCCACGACCTTCGATCGGTTCGTCGAACGCTTTTGCGATAGTGGAGTGGCGGCGGATACGCTTGCAGTTAGCTATGCCATGGCCGAGAACGTCTTTGCCGTCACCCAAACGCCTATCGGCAAAAAAGCTACCGTCCGGGATGCCGATGTCGAGACCGGATCCATCGAACGGCGTCAGCTTTCGTGTGGATTCGCAGTTCCCGGCGTGAAGCTCCGCATTATGGATTCGAATACCCGCCTTCAACTGCTCCATGGCGAGGTTGGGGAAATTCACGTATCCAGCCCGTTCCTTTTTCACGGCTATTATCGTCTACCGGAAAAATCTCGTGAACGCCTTGTTGATGGATGGTATGCCACGGGAGATTTAGGCTATCTCCGCGGTGAGCAGCTTTACGTTACCGGCCGACTCGACGATATGCTCATCATCAATGGCCGAAATTATTACGCCCATGAAATCGAGGCACTCATGGCGGATATTCCGGAGATCGTGCCGGGGCGATCCGTTGCCATCGGCATCGAGGATGAGCGGAGCTACGCGACGGTGATGGTAATTCTGGCAGAATGTCGGAAGCACGGCGTTGATGCCGGACTAGAGGCAAAACGCAGCGTCCTCGAGCGGACCGGCCTTGCGCTCCATGCGTTTGTTCCCGTTGAACACGGGATGCTCGTGAAGACCACGAGCGGAAAGTTGAGTCGCACAAAGAATAAGGAACTCTACCTGCGCGGAGAGTTCGAGCCGAGAAAGCTCAGCGGAAAATGAACGAATCGGAAATCTTCTTAAACATTCGCGCTACCGTGGCTGCGACGTTTCACCTTGTCCCCGATTCCCTGGTCACGCGCGAAACGACGAGCGCTACGGTGGATGGTTGGGATTCTCTCTCGCATGCGATTTTGATCATGAATGTTGAGGATGCGTTCGGGTTTGAATTGCCCTTCGAAGCGGTCTCCGAACTTGCAAATGTCGGGGAACTAGCGGATCTAGTCGCTTCAGTCGCGGCGAATAGGAAATCGAGTTCCTAATGCAATCGATCGTCGTTCTTGGCGACGCTCTGGCCGAGGCGGTCGCTATGGTGTTGGCTCGGATTGCCGGCATCAGCGGGAAGTATCGACTTATCCATCTTACGCCCACGGCGACGGTGCCGAACATCGCCGACTGTGCGGTGTTCGTACATCAAGAACCCTATGGTGCGGCTCATATCATCGAACGGCTTCCAAAAGATTGCCGGCATATCGGCTTCCCATCTCTTGAGCTACGGCATCTTTGGCCATTTACATGCGTCAACCCATTCAATAAAGCGGATCCTCCACGGTATCCGCAAGGGCGCTTCCCTATCGGTGATAGTTTCATCGTTAGTTGCTTGGAGCGCGGTGTGCCACCCGAGAGAATTGTCGATTATTATTGTTCCGTTGAGTGGAACGATGCGTGGCCAGATCTGCGAGCTCTCGAGCAAGCGGATTTTGATCGTCTTTCGATGCTCGATGCGAAAACGCAATTTTCGATGGTTCCCTATATTCGCGAGCATTTGTCTCGCGCGCGACTGTTTTGGAACTCGACCGGGCCGACAAACGACGTTTTTAGCGAGCTCGTTCTTGGCATACTTGCGCGCATGTACGGAGAGAAAACCCCTATTTCGCGCAAAGTGTTAACGGAGTTGCTTCACCGATTCGGCGAACGCGATCTTTTTGGTCAGGCGACCGTTCCGATTCATCCCCATGTGGCACGAACGTTTGGTTTGCGCTGGTATAGTAACGAGGCGAAATTCTACTATTTGGGGGAAATGCTGGGCTATCGGGAATATTTCGAACAAATGGTGCGCGAAAGTCTTGCCGTCTCGGTTGCTCTATGATTGGAAAACGCACGATTATCGTCTACGGAAATTGCCAGGCCGAGGCAATATCTGTAATTTTTGGTCTCAATCAATCCATTGCAGAAAAATATGCCGTTCACTACGTTCCAAGTTACCAGAACGTTCGCTTCGATGGGAAGACGCTTTCGCACGACGATGTAGAGATTTGCGATCTGCTTTGCGAACAGCATGATCCAATACTGTTTCCCCAGCGCGAAGCATTGCCGCAATCGTGCGTGACCGTTCGCTTTCCTTCGGTGGATTTTAATGCACTGTGGCCATTTAATGCCACAAATCCCTATAATCCGGTTGAATCGATGTTTCCATTCGGGCGCTTCCCCTACAGCGATCGAATCGTGCTGTCACAGATTGAAAAAGGGAAATCGGCAGTCGAGGTTCTCGAATATTATTTAACCCGGTGGGATGAATATAAGATCGATCTCGATCGCCTGCTCAAAATTGAAAAGGCACGCGTTTTTGCGCGCGATGCGAAGTGCGACGTAGCAATGGGAGAACATTTGTTCAACGAGTTTGCCAACGAGCGACCGCTTTGGACGATTAACCACCCGTCGCGTCCCGTGTTAAAAGAGTTGGTAAAACGCATTATTGTAGCCGCTTCCGAGCGCATGCCGGATTTTAGCGGTGTAAATATTGGTGAGACGGTAGATAAGAATTTTGTTCTTTCCCCGCGCGGCCCACTAGGCGTGGTGAGCGTCCCTATTCATCCAATGGTTGCCGAACACTTTGGGCTAACCTGGTACGATCCGGACGAGCGATTCTATCTCTTTGATGGAACAGATTATAGCTACGAGGCCTACTTCCAAGAACTCATCGAGCGAACGATCATCGCCAGAAACAAGTCGCTTAGTGACGTTCATATGTAATATTTGCGGCGCTCTGGTTCAAGGGTACTCATTCGAGGATTTGGACCGTGAGGTTGGCGTTTGCTCCGAGTGTGGTTCGAATGTAAGAATACGGGCTCTTGCGCATTTAGCGGGCATTGAACTGTTCGATAACGTTAATGCGATTGTACATTGGCCCGAACGGTTTGATATATTAGCGTATGGAATTAGTGATTGGCCAGAATTTTCTCGCCATCTAAGACAGAAAATCTCTTACGTAAATACGCAATTCGATGCTACGTTCTCAGGCAAACCGATGCTCGATATTTTGGAGCCCAGGCCTAATTGGGTAGGTACGGCCGATCTTGTCATCTGCAGTGAAGTTCTTGAACATGTAGTACCGCCGGTACAAAGGGCATTTGATGGATTAGCCGCCCTTTTGAATGAAGGAGGGCTCTTGGTTTTTAGCGTACCGCATTCATTTAATGAGTCCGTTGAATATTTTCCGGAACTGCATAGCTGGAAGATAGAAAACCATCCAGATGGTACGCGCTCTTTGATCAACACCACCAAGGATGGGCGCAGGCAATTATTTAATGATCTCGTTTTTCACGGTGGGGGTGCAGCCGTTCTAGAAATGCGAGTCCTCGGGCTCGAAGCAATCTATCGGCATTTATTTGAGGCTGGATTTTGCGATATAAAATTGATGAATTACGACGTGATCGAGAGCGGTATCCACTTTAAGGATCCTTGGAGTCGCCCTATGACCGCTCGAAAATCGGCTAAACAGGGACGGCCTTAGCCGACATCTCGGCGATCTGCGAAAGCATACTGATCAGTCGCGGTTGAATGGCATCTGCGGTAAACGGAGCCAATGTTTGTACCGAGTTTGTGGAGAGTGTATTCCAAAGCGCTTCATCGCGATAGGCTCGGATGATCGCGGCGGCAAAACGCGGCGCGTCGTCGGCGAGTAGGCAATCGTGGTTGTCGGTCACTCCGAAGCCTTCGGCCGCGATGCTGGTGAGCACGACATGCAATCCGTACGAGAGTGCGTGACCGACTTTGCCTTTTATTCCCGCTCCGAACCGAATGGGCGCGACAAACAGCTTCGCCGATTCGAAATAGCTGCTAACGTCCGGCACATAGCCGGGAACTCGGACGAGACCGGATTGTAATGCTAAGACGGCGTCAGGGGGATTGCTCCCTAGAAGCGTGAGGGTTATCGATGGCTCCGCTTGCCAAACCAGCGGCATAATCTCGTTGCAGAGCCATTTCGCCGTATCAACGTTTGGCGTATGGTTGTACCCGCCGATGAAAAGGAGCCCATCGCGTTCGCTAAAGGAGCGTCGGTTACTGACAACCACCGGATCGTGGAGCGTTGGAATCACGTAGACGGGATCGATGCCGAAATCGCTAAGAACGCGACGTTCGTCTTCCGTGACGACGATCGTTGCATCGGCTTTTCGCGCAGCCGAAAGTTCTTCGCGTTCGCTCGTTTGCCAATCTTCGGCATTGCCTCCGAAGAGTTCGTATTCACGACGTTTGCGCACAAAATGAAGATCGATCGTATCGTAGAGAACTTTTGTGGCTCCATTGCGGCGAATCATCGACTCGTATTTATGGAAGAGCTCCGGCCGACAAATCCACGCAAAATCGAGAAAAGGCAAAATTTCTTCGAGCGATTGTATTTGCGAACGGCCGCGTTCGATGTGATGCAAAACTTCAACGCCAAGTTGATGCAACTCCGTCGTATAGGGCTGCATTCGAGCATAGTTATCCGGGAGGAAAACAACCTGGAAATGCGCCTCGCATAAGAGGCGAATAATGTGCATTAAGCGCAGCGAGCCTGCGTCACGATCATAGAGTGGAACGTAGGAATCAACGACGAGGATCGTCGGACCGTTCTTGAGTCGGCGAGCAGCGCCTGGGACGGATGAAGGATGCGGCTCGTAATGTCCTTCGAGCGCCTGAAACCACTTTTCGTGGAATTTCGGACGATTAATTTCTTGGAAGCGCTTCGAACCGCTTGCGACATCGGTTCCCGAGGTAAGACCTTCGTAGTGAATAACTTCCGAGAGTGGCTGGTAGACAACGCGATACCCAAGCGATCGAACCGAGAAGCACAGATCGACATCCTCGTAGTATGCGGGGGCGAATACTTCGCTAAATCCGCCAATCCATGAAAAGAGATCACGGCGCACCATCAGAGCTGCTCCGGAACAATAATCGACGTCGCGTATGTAGTTGTAGCGCGGATCCTTCGGATCGGCCGTGCGGCCGTAGTTCCAACCCGATGCATCGCGGAACATGATTCCGCCCGCCTCTTGCAGCGTTCCATCGGGGTAGATAAGTTTTGAGCCGACGGCGCCAATAAGCGGATCGGATTCGGCAAGGGTGACAAGATGGTCTAGCCACGCCTCGCGAACCTCCGTATCATTGTTGAGAAAGCAAATATATTTGCCGCGCGCAAGTGCGGCGCCCCGATTGCACGAGCGAACGAAGCCCTGATTCTGTGCGTTTCGCACATAATCGACGCCGGCGAGTTCGGTGAGGAGCGAGGGGGTTTGATCGCTTGAAGCGTCGTCGACGACAATCACCTGTATAGGCAAGGTCGCCGGCCACATATCGCTGAGCGACTGCAGGCAGCGAACCGTCACATCGCAGTGGTTGTAGGCGGGAACGACAACAGAGACCATCGGCGGGTCGGCCATAGCCGGCGCGCGGGCGGCCCACGAACGAACAAGCGGCCGTTCCTGCTGGGTACGGGCGGCCGTATAGGACGGCCCGATTCCCGTTCCAAGGCTGGGGGTAATGCCGGGTGACCAAACCGCGAAACGATCGGCTTTGCCCAAGCCAAACACGCCCTTAAGGGAGAACCAGAACATCCGTAGTGCGTGGAAGCGGCTACGGGTAATGGTCTCATAATCGCTTCGAAGGCGCGCTAAGCGACGCTGTTCGTCCTGTAATTGCTTCGTCGCGGCATCGATACGGCCAGAATCCAAGAAGATTGCCCACTTTACATGCAGGGGGAAGATGGAACATCCTTTGAAAGAGAACCGAAGCATCCTTCTTTGCCTAGCGCTCCCCCAGGCTGCAACTTCCCCGGAGGCTCCATGAGTATCGATTCGATCGACCGCTGGAAAGATTATCCACCACAAGCTGATTTTGTGGGTGATTCCCCGGACTCCGAATCGAGTCTGGCTCTGCTGGTGGGCGCCATTGGCGAGCGCAAACGCGTTCTCGATATTGGCTGTGCGAGCGGCTACCTGGGCCACGTGTTGCAAAGCCGACAATGCGATACGGTTGGCATAGAGATCAATCCAAAAGCCGCCGAAGATGCCAGAAAATATTGCTCGCGTGTTATCGTCGCCGATCTTGATGCTGCGCCGATCCAGGATCTCGTTGGAGACGACACGTTCGATGTCATCGTGTTTGCCGATATCTTAGAGCATTTGCGCAACCCCCTTCGGTTGCTCGATGATGCACGCGCATTGCTCCGTGAAGGCGGCTATGCGGTTATCTCCTTACCGAACATCGCGCACGGAGCGGTACGCCTTGCTCTCCTCAATGGGAGTTTCGATTATCAAGAGTTAGGCATACTCGATGATACCCACATGCGGTTTTTCACGCGGAAATCGGCGGAAGAGCTGTTTCTGGCTGCTGGCTACCGGCTTGAAGATATCGGACGAACGAAAGTTCCGCTTTTCAGCGAAAGCAATTTAGTCCCGGGAGTTCGCGAACAAGATTTCTCCGCTGACGCTATCGCCGCCATACGGCGCGATCCGGAGTGCGAAACCTTGCAGTTCATTTTGCGCGGCTACCCGCTAAGTAACGAAACGCGGTTCCGCACACTCTCGAAACGCTATCTTGAAGTCAATACCGAACTCGTCTCCGTACGCGCGCGTGCCGAACGTGAAGAAGAGACCATTGAAGCGCTATCCGGTCAGCTCAGTACGACCAAAGAGGACCTCGCCAAAACACGCGAGTTCTTAGCAACGGCGAACGCCGAAATGCTCCGCTCGCAAGAGGCCTATAGGGTCTTAGCCACGGAAGCTCGCGAAATTGAACTATTGCGGCAACGAGTTCGCGATGCCGAAGGCCTTCAGTCGAGCACCAACGCTGCCGTAAAAGCCGCTCACCGTTTTGAAATAGAGTTCGTTCGTGCGCAAGAGCGACTCGCAATGCAGACGGCTCGCGCAACCGAGTTCGAGCAGAAATACCTGGAACTGCAATCCGCAAAAACACCGACAATCGTTGATGCAACAGTCGATACAGCATTGGTTGATGCATTGCAACGCGAACTCGCGGAAAGTAAGGAACTTCTGGCGATGCAGGATGTCGAGATGGCATCGCTGCAGGCGTCGAGCCGCACGTTGCAATCCGAAGTGCTCGCACGCGATACGCACATTCTCGAAATTTCGCAGGCTCTCGCAGGCGTCGAACAGGATCTGGATCGCGTGCGCGCTCTCTTGCTGACATCGCAATCGGAGGGCGATGTCTTGCGTTCCCAAGTCGGCGATACGAACGCCTTGCACGCAGAAGTCGAATCTCTTCGCTTGAGCGGGGACGAGTATCGGCGAACCATCGAAAATCTCTACGGGGAATGGAACGCTGCTGAAACCGCGCTCGTCGCGCATCGCGCGAAATTAGCTCTGCTCCAGGCAGCACTTGATGAAGCCAAAGCGGCTTCGGCTACGCTGTCACAGGCGCTTTCAACTCGTGAAGTGGAGTTGGTACAGAATCGGGCTACGATTGCCTCGCTTGAAGCAAACGTTGCCCAGCGAGTCGCTGCCGTGACGGTGAGCGAACGGGCAATTGCCGATCTTTCCGAGCAACTTGCGCGGGCGCACACCGAACACGCGCATGATCGTGAGCGCATTGCATCGCTCGGTGATAGCGTTGCGGATCTTGAATCGCGGCTTCTGGAACAAATGGACGCAATGGCCTCGCGGGTTCGCTCGGAATCGGTGCAAATCGCGACCTTAATCGATCTCGTTCAGTCGGGAAAATTTTGGTCGCTCAAACGCTTCTTTAAACGAATCCGACGCTAACATCACTTTGGGCGTAGGCTTGCACAACCTCCGAAGGATCCCCAAACATTTTGATCTTGCCGCGATCGAGCCAGAGGACGCTGTCGCACCACCGTTCGATGACTCCCGTATTATGCGAGACCAGGACAATCGTTTTACCGCGGTCCTTAAAATTCTCAATGCAGGTCAGGCATTTCTGCGCGAAGAGATCGTCTCCGACAGCTAGGACCTCGTCAAGCAGAAGGATGTCGGGATCGACGCAAACGGCCACGGCAAACGCCAGGCGCATGAGCATCCCCGAAGAGTACGTTCGTACCGGAGCATCGATAAAATTATCGATTTCCGAAAATGCGATGATCGCATCCATTTTCGCCTCGGCGACGCTTCGCGGGAAGCCTAAAACGAGGAGCTCCATGCGAGCATTTTCGCGGCCGGTCAAATCCGGATGAAACCCTGCGCCGAGGGCAAGTAAGGGAGCGAGTGCGCCATCAAGCACGATGCGTCCGGAATCCGGTTGGAAGACGCCGGCGAGAAGCCGGAGAAGCGTCGTCTTGCCCGATCCATTTCGCCCGATGATGCCGAGCATTTTCCCGTGTTCGACTGCAAGCGTGATGTCGCTGAGGGCTTGAACGGTCTGTTGCCTTTGGTCTTCGGGAAGAAAAAGGCGTTTGACAAGCGCATCTTTGAGAGTCGATGAGCGGGCATGAGCGATATACCGGAACGCCTTGCCGACGTTCGTTACCGTGATGGCATCGCTCATAGGTATTCACCAAATGAATCGCGGTAATGGTTATAGGCCATTTGTGCGATGCCATAGAGGATAAGTCCAGTAATGGCAAGGTAGGCGAGATCTCCCCAGGTTGGGAGCGTATTCGCAAAAAGAATGTGTTGATAACTCGTTACCAGCGATACCATCGGGTTGATTTTTGCAAACGGTCGAATCGCATCAGGAATCGATTTCGTTGCATAAAAAATTGGTGTGAGATAGAAGCTCAACATCACAAAATAGGCAACAAGTTGTTGCATATCGCGATAAAGAACGTTAAATGTTGCAAACAGCGTAACGACTGAAAATATGATCACGCTTTGCAAAATAATAACGAGCGGCAATGCAATAAGGGCAAATCCGAGGTGCCCGTGGAGCACGATCGACAAAACGACGAAGACCGGCAGCGACAGCAAAAAATTCACGAGATTCGAGAGAACGGGAACGACGAGCAAAGCTTCTGTTGGGAAAACCGTCTTTCCAACGTACATTCGACCGTCGACGATCGCACTCGTTCCCGTCTGCAGAGCGTTGGCAAACCAATTCCATGGAAGCAAACCGCTGAGGAGATAAAGTGGGAAATTCGCAATGCCGACTTTGAGATAGACGCCGAATACTAGCGTGTAAACTCCCATAAATAGGAGCGGGTTGAGAAGAGTCCACATGAAGCCGAGTGCCGAGCCACGATAGCGAAGCTTTAGATCCCGGATGACCAATTCGTAAATAAGCCACCGAAAGCGATAGAGTCGGTGGACGAGAGCCTCGTGATGACTGGGGATATATTCTTGAGCCAAATCGACGTTCAGGGTTCTTTGAGTATGCGCCGAAGCCTCCAAGTACATATGCGCACGATGATGAGCAAGGCGCTCGCGATGCTTCGGACACACGGATTTTCCGCTGTCGTTGCCCGCGCTTTCCGTAAGGCACGGCGCTCACTCGAAACGTGGCAACGCGTTCTACGGGAGGAGCAATATTGGCGAATTCAGATCGTTCGCGATGCTCCTTCATCGCCCGTCACGTTTGCCGTTCCCGCAAACCCGGCAGTCTCTATTGTCCTCCTCGCTGAAAATAAAACCGGAACGGTGAATACGCTCCACGCGATCGCACGCGAACCTAGAATCGCCGAGTGCGAAATCATCGTCGTTGTCGATCCGTCCGAGACCACGGTTTGTGACTTTGTTCGTAGGTGTTCGGGAATCGCGATCCTCGAATACTCGGGTTCCTTTTCCGAGCAATGCAATGCCGCAGCTCGCCAGGGCCGCGGGGCGGCGATACTCTTTTTGGTATCGGGCATAGTCCCAACTGCCGGGTGGCTCGACGCGCTGCTCGCACCGTTTTCATCGGACCCGACGATCGCCATCATTGGTGGGCAGGTACAATCGAGGGATCGCACAATTGCTCACGCCGGCGGCGCTTTATGGAGTGACGGGCGGACTGGCGATATCGGTTCCGGGCAAAGCCCCGCTCGGCATGAGTTCCGCTTTACTCGTGATGTCGATTATGTGAGCCCTGCATTCATGCTCGTTCGCGCCGAGGATTTTGCTCGTGTTGGCGGATTTGATCCTACATTTGCCGGTTCAACCTATTCCGCGGTGATGCTCGCCTCGGCGCTTCGTAAAGCAGCTCACCGTGTTCTCTATCAGCCAACCGCGATTGCCTTCGACGGATCCGGTGTCGGCGTGGCATTGGAGTCGGATCGCGAGATTTTTTTGCAGCAACGGCCCAATGTACTCGAGGACGTTGCGCATCAGGGAGCGATGCGTATTCTCATCGTCGATTCGCATATTCCGTTTTCCGATCGTGACGCTGGATCGCGGCGAATCGCCGCAATTGCGCGTATCTTGAAGACGCTACATTACGACGTTCTCTTTTTGCCCGACGATGGAATCGCGTACGAACCCTACGCAAGCGAGCTCCGGGCCGACGGAATCGATGTCTTGGAACATCCGAACGGCGGCCTAGCGGCGTTTGCCGAACTGGCGACTCCGATCGATATTGCCTGGATCTCGCGCCCGGAACTGTACGAGCGCTATACTCGTGCGAACGTCGGGCCAGCCATTGGCTCGCGTATCTACGATACGGTCGATCTGCATTTCCTTCGCGAACGAGGCGAAGCAATGATTACCGGACGTGAACGTGCATGGGAGAAAACGCGGGATCGCGAGATTGCCTGTGCTCGACATGCCGATCGTACGATCGTGTGTAGCGATGCCGAGCGTGATGTTTTAGCAAGTTTTGGCATTGCCTCGTTCACTATTCCGGTGATTGAACCGACTCGGCAAAGTTCTCCCCCGCCCTTCTCGGCGCGAACGGGTGCACTGTTTGTTGGGAATTTTACTCATCAGCCCAATGTCGATGCTGCCCAGCACTTGTGTAAAACAATTCTCCCGCTACTCTTGCGCGACGAGCCTGACTTTCGTTTGGTCATCGCAGGTTCCGAACCGCCGCTTTCCGTCATGCAACTCCGATCGCCGAACGTCCAGATAACCGGGTATGTGAGTGATCTTACGCCACTGTTTGATGCGGCACGCCTCTTTCTTGCGCCACTTCGCTTTGGGGCAGGCATGAAAGGGAAAATAGTGCAGAGTCTGAGCCTAGGGCTTCCGGCGCTGACGAGCACTATCGGTATCGAGGGAACGGAGTTTTTAAGCGGAGAGGATATTCTCGTCGCAGATGATCCCACTTCGTTTGCCACCGCAGCATTACGACTCTATCGCGATGAAGCGGCGTGGGATCTGCAGGCGGCGCGTGGGAAAGCGAGCGCTTCGCGATTCGCACCGGAACACGTTACCGCGTATGTTAAGAGAGCCGTCGATTTTGGTATTTAGTGCGGCGACGAACGGCTTCGTCTTCGGCGCGTAATGCGGCTTCTAGTAGCGGCCAACTGTGGGTAAATGCATCGGACTTTCCACGGACACCGCGGAAAAAATCACGGAACGCTCGGTTCACACATGAAACGCGGCGGAATTGCAGGCGCAGAAGTTTTGGAAGGACTGCGATGCACGCCCAATACATGAGAGTCGTCGGCAGGCTCTTAGGGTAGTATTCCTTGACGAGAAAGAGCATATTGCGAACCGAATAGTAATCGTGCAATTCGCTTTTAAATCCGGTCGATCGCCCTTCCTTGTGCCATACGATCGCCTTTGGGCAATAACAAAGTTTCCAATTGCGCTGGCGAAATTTTATACACCACGCGGTTTCTTCGCGATAAAGAAAATACGATTCTTCAAGGAGCCCGACATCGCGTAGTGCTTCCACTCGAACAAACATGCTCGCGCCAACAATGTGTTCTAGAGGCTTCGTAAGCTCGGGTGTCATCGGGCGGCTTCTTCCGCGGCCGAATTGCGAATCCAGGCCTATCATCGGGAAAAGCGTCCCTCCGGCAAGTGCCTGGACCGTATCCGGATTGTAATATTGTAGGAGCGTTGCTCCTATATTTCCGATGCGATGGTCGCGCGACGCATACTCCACCATCCATCGCATTGCCTCGGGATCGACAACGGTATCGTTATTGAGTATCCAGAGATATTTCGCATCGCTGTACTTTTGAGCATAGCGAATTCCGGCGTTATTGCCACCGGCGTATCCCAAATTCGATCCCGTCTGAATGAAAATTATCTTCGTATCGGAGTTGAGGAAAGGGGCATGCGTATCGGTCGTAAGGTCGTAAACGACCGCACGAATCGGTTTTGGTACAGGATGATACGACCATGCGCCATTTGCGTCGTCGGTCGTTGTATTGATCGTAAGGCTACCATCGGCCCATTCCATCAACCGTTGAAACGAGCCATCGACCGAATCGTTATCGCAAACGATAATGTTAAAATTTCCGTAATCGCTGCGCAGTAAACTCTCTAAGCATTCGACGGTATCGAGCCAGCCATTCCAATTTAAAACGATGACAGAAACTTTTGGTTCGGCCACCGCACCCAAACGTAGCGGAAGTGGTTGCTCGCCGTTCATTAGGAAATATTCTCGACGAGGCGCTGCATGAGATCATTTTCTCGATCTTCCAATTCAATGCGAGCTCCTACGTTCTCAGTCCAACCGTTGCGGCTCATTGCAAGCAATGTTTCGTAGAGTTGAATGACTGAAGCATGCGTCTCCGACTGGTTTGAAAAACATTTGCAGACGGCATCGCGTTCGGAAGGTTCCTTGGAGACGACGGATCGAGATCCGATTGGTACGCGTATCCGAGCGATCGCTCGTTGATGTGGTTCGTGAAACTCGAGGATCACTTGTAAGCAATCATCAACGTAGATATAACTCAGAAACGGGAAGTAGCGATAGATCGAATCTGGTCCTGAGCCAAGGTCCAGCTCGGCCTGTCGCCAGAGCCCTAACGGCTGCGCCTCGGTGATGCTCACCGCGAGTTTGGCCGTTCGTGGGAGCCAATCGAACGCCGATTCGCGATACGTATCATCGTAAAGACGTTCGATTTTGGTGACCTGTCGAAGCGCTACGGTATCCCTCAGGACGCGCGCAAGTCTCGTCGCCAGTAACGTCGTGGTGTCGTCCATACTAACAGCAGTTCTTCATCGGAATAGGTCGTTGGTATTCGTAGTAAACGGCAATCGCCCCGCCGAGCAACGGGTGCTACCGTATCGATGCTCAAAGAAGTGGGTATGGGTCGTTTAGGGCACTGCCTGCGTGTCGTCCTCGTGCTACTTGGAAGCATTGGGCTCACCGTGTTCTGTTTTGCCCAGTCTCTTGCCGCGGGTCAGCCGGCAGTCTACCCCCCTGGCGTAACGCGTAGCAATATTGTTGAGGGGGTGGCCCCCGGATCCGACAGCGGCTCCTGCTGTTGGCTCGGTAAAACGGCGTCCTTTCGTATTGCGCCGCCCCTTGGCGCCGATACGATGCTCATTCAATTCTATATTCCGGCCTATGCCGTCCGCGGATTGCCGCAATCATTTTCCGTACGCTTAGATGGCATGCCACCCCAAACGCGATGCTGCTATACCGCCGGCACGCACCGATTTGCCATTGCGATTCCCACTCGTGCAAGCTCTCGGAGCATTCGCGTGACGTTGCGCATGGCACAGACATTCGTTCCAGCGCAGATCGGCATCGGAGGCGATACTCGGCACTTAAGCGTCTTGTTGCGCAGCGTCGGCTATCTCAATACCGTAACGGGCGAACGGTATCGGGGGAGTTCCTTGCTAACGAATTCGCCGGTGGGTACGAGAATAAGCCTTTTGTTCTCACTCGTTGGCGGCCTTCTGGCGTTTTTGCTCACGAGAAAGCGGCCGGTGTACGGTGCCATCGCGTTGCTCTGCGCAGCGCCATTTGCGTTCTATTTTTCGCTACACGGGACAACCGTGACGCTCCCAAAAGTGGTCCTTGTTGGCGTCGCAATCGGCCTCGGTCTTGAAGCGCGCAAACGCGCTCCTCGCTTGGGCCGAACATTCTGGATACTCGCGATCGCCCAGTCCGCCATTATCGTATCGATGATCCTGTCGAGCTTTGTTGCAACCTATGCACATCAGGCAGTGCGCGAAACGCTCAAAGACATCGAGTTCCTGGCTATCTTCGTGCTCGGATATATTGCCTATCGCATCGATCCGGATGAGGGTCTTGTCCGATTAGCGTTAGCATCGATAACAATTATTGTTGCGTCGCTAGCATTACTCCAAGAGATATTCGGAGCTCCGCAAAGCCTGTTCTTGCTCGGTCATTCGATAACGCGGCTCTCCGGGCCGCTTGAAGGCCCGAATCAACTCAGCGCTTATCTCGGCATTGTCGTTCCAAGCCTCGCCGCGTTCATTGCTTTGCGTTCGTCGACCACATTCGAGCGCATTGCTTTGATTGCCGGTACGATTGTCACGTTTTTAACCTTCTCTCGCGGTGGGATAGCGGCGTTACTTTTGGGCTTTCTGTTGGTCTTTTTGCTAACGAGATTTCAGCAGCATGTGCGGATCATCGCGGTAGGATTGGCATGTTCTTTCATCGTCATTTTCGGGATTGCATGTGCCGTCATGAGTGGTCATGCGTCGGGAGCAGCGCGTTTTTTTGGTCAAAACACGGATGCCTATAACGGTGGCCTTGGAACGCGGTCGGAGCTATGGAACGGTGCATATACTCTGTGGCGCGAGCACCCAATTTTGGGAGTGGGGCCGGGGAACTTCGAATTGGAAGTCTCTCGTTTTTTTCCGGGGGTTCGAACGCATGCCAATAGCGCGTATTTCCAGGTGTTGGCCGAGCAAGGAGCGCTCGGTGAACTCACGCTTTTACTCTTTATGACCGTCGCTGTTGGATTATTCTTGTATCGATGCAAAGAGCCGCTACCACTTGCGGGCCTACTCATCGCTTCTGTTATGGCATTTCATCAGATTGTCGATACGTTATGGATTTATCCGAAGGTAGGTATAACCTGGTGGATTTTCATCGCTCTCGCCGCATCCGCGAGCGATCTGGGAAGCTCGGGCGAAAAGGTATCTCTTGAGTAGGCTGGCGATTAGTTTTTGCAATGCGGATCATGCGCAGGGCCGCATTCTAGCCATACATGATTGCGAAACCGGTGCGCTCAGCTATCCGGATCTGGGCCGCACGGATATTATTTCTGCGTGCGGTCTCGCCGTTGATGAAGAGACCCTTTACTGCGCTTGCACCGTACCCGAAGGGGCAATCCTTATGATGCTTGAGCGAACTTCATGTTCGTTGCGCGCAGCCGTTTCGTTGCCATCGGTTAGCGATATTCACTCTATTGCACGAACCGACGGTGGGATTATCGCCGTATCAACCGGGACGGATCGAATTCTTGCCATCGATTTAGCCAGCATGACGACGTCGACCGTATGGAGTGCGAGTAGCGAGATGCTCGATACGCATCATCTCAACGCGGTTACCTGGTTTGGCAACCACCTTTTGTGCTCGGGCTTTGGGCGCAAGCAATCGGATCGATGGAGTAGTGCAGTCGACGGGTATATTCTCGATATTACGAGCGGAGAGTATCTCGTTCGCGGGCTTTATCACCCACATTCCCTGGCTTCGTTCGCCGGTCGTCTGTATGTGGCGGAGTCCTCGCATGCCTTGCTTCGGACGGTCGAAAAACCGATTGCTCGATTTGATGGCTACGTGCGCGGCGTAGCCTTCTCGCCAACTGGAGCGTGTGCCGTCGGAACGAGTATTGGACGACGCGACAGCGCCATCGAATCTATCGTACTAAATCCGGCCGATCCGGGCCCGGGAACGGGGCGATGCGCCGTGTATATAACAGACGACATAAAACATTGGGAGAATGCGACGATCGTTGATTGCGGACATCACGCAAATGAAATCTACGATCTCCTTTTTCTGTAAGCATCCTACGGATTGAGATGAACGGGAGGTCCTTGATCGTCTTCGTACGTTCCGGTGGCTGCCGGTAATTCCGGGAAGGCGGCGGTATCATCATCGATCATCGAAAATCCCGATTCCGTATCTAGGCCGAACCCGTCGACAAGAACGCCCTCAAGAATTTCATCATCGGGCGAAGCTGTTATGATCTGCATTTCAGGCGAAATTTCTGCTGGCGCGTAGGGAACCGGTTCCGGCTCGAGCGGCGGAGGGTTCGCAACGATCACGGTTTTTGCGATGGCGCGTTCGGAGGGAACGGTGAGGAGATCTTCGCTCGTCTTTTTTGCCAATCCGCGAACGATAACCGCGCGTTGTAATTTTTTCAGGCCGCGCAGAGGCAACGACGAAACGGGAACTCCGATAAACATCTCGCTCGTTGCATTGAACGTTAGATCGGATGCAAGGACTGCGGCATTGATTTCTTCGGCAAGGCCGGCCAAGCGATCGGCTACTTGCGCGGGGTTCCCTACGATGGCAAATTCCCTCCGTGCCGGGGAGCCGGCATCGCCGGCAACGATTCTCCCGGAGTTTACACCGACGCAAACATCGAGGGGTTTGCGGCCCTGCGTCTGCCATCGCGATTTCATCGAACGAGCGATCAACGCAATATCCAGCGCGGCACGTAGGGCGCGCTCTTCTTGAAACGTTTCATCGACGAGGACACCAAAGACGCCCGTTACGGTATCCCCGCGTAACGATTCGATCATGCCACGGTGTCGATGGATCGCTTGCACCGCGACGGCGTAAAATTCGTTGAGGTAGCGTAGCGTTTGTTCGGCCGTAAGCCCTTCAGTGAGGAGACCGAAGTTACGAATGCGAGCGGATATAATCGTCGCGTAATACTCTCGAGCTTCAAAAAGACGGGGATCGCGGCGTTCGAGGAGTTCATCGACGATCTGTTGTGGGACATAGCGAGAGAAAAGCGCCCGTACGCGAGCGACTTCGTCGCGTTGATGTAAATAGTGACGCGCAAGCAACGCCGCCGTCACGGCGAGTCCGGCGAGGAGTGCGATAACGAGCAGCCAGCCGATCATGGCGTTCGTGGCGTTGCACCGGCGGCAATAATGCCCTCAAGCATTACGGCAATTAATCGAAGATGAATGCGTTGGTCTTTGGAAAGTCTTCGAGGGACACGATCGATGACGCAAAGCGTACCGATGGGATATCGATCATAACGAAGCGGCATACCGGCATAGAATCGAATAAATGGATCCCCGAGCACTAAGGGATTGGTTGCAAAACGCGGATCTTCGTAGGTATCCCGAACTTCGAGAAATTCGTCCCGTTCGATGGCATGAGTGCAAAAGGCGACATCACGATCCGTGCAGGATATGCCTTCAAATCCAAGGTTTGCCTTGAACCACTGTTGGGAGTCGTCGACGAGGCTCACGAGGGCAATTGGTACGCCACATAGGCTCGACGCCAATTGGGCGGCCGCCTCGAATGGCGCCTCAGGCGGGGTATGCAGAAGGTTCGAGCGCTTGAGCGCATCGAGCCGCCCTGGCTCCTCTGACAATTCCATCATTGCCGCTTCGGTATTCCTTAAAAGAACCATGCCCGAGGCATCGGCTCTCGTGCTGTCGTAGCAATAGCCCGTGGATGCTAGCGACGCTATACGCGCTCGGATTCCGGGTTTTCCCGGTTACGCCAATGAGATGGGGCGCCGTCTCTCTGACGAGATGATTCGTTCCTACGTCGGCGAGGCAGTTGCCGATGCATCGGCGAGGCTCGACCGAGGTATGAGTGAGCGTGTTGGTGCGCTATTAATGCGCGCCGGTTTTATTAATCAAGCTGCTTTTGGGCCTTTCGAGTATGCGAAAGTGGCCGACGAGGCGTTAACGCGACTGCTCGCATCCGATCTTACTTTATGTGCGCTTGCAGACCGAGGAAAGGCCGTGAGCGCGAACGATTTCGATACATGGATCACCCGTATCGAAGTTGGCTTCGATGCTCGCGATACATTGATGTCGTCTCTGTAGGCTAGACCCTCGTTCCTAATTCTAGAAGCGCGGCAAGTTCGATCGCTGCGGAAAAATGAAATCCTTGCGCGCAAGACACGCCAAGGGTTCGCAGAATCGCTAGCTGTTCTGCCGATTCGATGCCTTCGGCAACCGTCGAGAAACCAAGTGTTTGTGCAAGTGAGACAATCGTGCGGACGATCGCAGCAGCTTGCGGATCCGATGCCAATGCCATATTAAATGACCGATCGATTTTCACGCCGGTAATTGGAAGCTTATGCAGATAGGCTAAGGAAGACCGGCCGGAGCCAAAATCGTCGAGAATGATCTGTATCCCATTACTGCTGAGTTCTTCGAGCGTTCGAAACGATTGCTCGGTATTACTCATCGCCGCAGTTTCCGTAAGCTCCAATTTTATGCTCGAAGGTGGAATGTGATAGTTTCGAAGTGCCTCCGTTATATTTGCTGCAAGATCAATACGTTCTAAATCCGTTGCCGAAATATTGACCGCAATTGTCGTTTCGGGGAATTTTGCAAAAATCGACCCGGCATCTGCGCATACCGATTCGAATATTGCCGAATCGATGTGCGCGATAAGACCGTGAGTTTCGGCATAACCGATGAATTCGGCAGCGCCCGTAATCGCTCCGTTCGGGCTCTTCCAGCGCGCCAAGGCTTCAAACGATACGATTTTCCCCGTTTGAATTTCAATTATCGGTTGATAATAGGGAACGAATTCTCGGTGCGTGATTGCGTTGCGAAGGTCACGTTCTAAGTGACTATCGCTTTCCACCCTGCGACGCATTTCGCTATCGAATATGGCATAGCGAGCCCGCCCATTGTGCTTTGCTCGATACATAGCGATATCGGCATCTCGAAGAAGTTCCTCTGGTTGCTTGTAACTCGGATCGACAATGACCACGCCAATCGATGCGGTAATATACAATGCGCTTTCAGCCAAGAGAAACGGCTCGCTGACGATCCGCAATATTTTTTCTGCAATTTCCGGCGGGCCATCACTGCCGATTTGCGCTATGACGACGAACTCGTCGCCACCGAGGCGCGATATCGAGGTGCTAAGGTCGAGGTTCGATCGCAACCGCATCGCAATTTCTTTGAGCAATTCATCTCCGACTAGGTGCCCGCGCGTGTCATTGACGAGGTTGAAGCGATCGAGATCGATGAAGTATACGGCATGCAAGATCGTGGACTTGCTTTGAGCAAGAACCTCTGACGCAAACTCCCAGAATTCCGCGCGATTTGGGAGGCGCGTTAAAGTATCGGTATGAGCCTCTTTCCGCAGCTCGGTTTCCACCTTGTTTGCAACGGCTATATCATTTTCGAGTTGCAAGCGTCGTCGCTCAAGTCTCATGGTTGCATCGCGAGAATACCAATGACCGATAAGACCCCAGGCGAGCAATACCGCTAAAATCCAAATCGCACCGATAATCGCCATAGAACGTGCGAATATCGTTCGATTCTCGGAATAAACGCCCGATGCGTCGCTAGAGAGGTGAATTGAAGCGTGGGTATAGCGAAGTGGGAGAGTACGTTCGATCCGTTGCGAGACATCCATTGGAAGTCGAGATGTCGTTACAAGAATTTGCTTCGTTGTGCGATTCTGAATGTAGGCAACGTCGCCTCGAATAAGGGAGCTGGACATAATCGAAGTAAATGCGCGTGTCAGCGTATCGACGATCATGACGCCGATAACGCGGTGTCCGGCTAAAATCGCCTTTCCCGTCGTTATAAAATTATGGCCATCTTGTTCGTGCGGCCCGTAAAACGCGGCATTCCCGGGCGATCGAAGGGCTAGGCGATAGAAATCAGCAGTCGTATAATCAGTTGTCGGATCGTACGTTGCGTGCTGAAAAATGACCATCCCGATACCCGATGGTTTCCGCTTGTCGGCATGCGCATAGATGAAATAGTCGTGAGCGTGCGGATCGAGAGCGAAGGGAGCATAAAACGATCCCACGCCATATACATTGCGATTCTCGTGCGACCGATACAGGCCAAGGATGACCGCTTCGGCGAGTTTTGGACTGGTCTTTTTGTAGGCTAGAATTTTTGCTCCGGAATCGGCCAACTGTACGGCATCGCCGAAGTAGTCGTCGATATGGAGTTCCATACGGGTAAGGCGTAATAGCTGCGACGACTCGAATTGTCGCCGGCCCTGCCTAATATGCGATGTTGCTTCGATATGAACAAAAAACGTCGCAATTGCCGCACCAAGTGCAACGAAAAGAAGAAGATACCAAGGCCGCCGATAGTGCAGCAAGGTTTACGAGGATTTATGGAATGCCGGGAACACTGATCGGAATTGGTGGCGCGGGAATGTGTTGCGTAATTTTATTAAGGATCATCGATTTGAGCTGATCCATATTTTCCGGGACGCCGAATTCTCCCGAAAATTGGTCGATGAGATCTTGGCTGAGTTGCCCGACCGTTTCTTGTAGTTTCCCGTTGACAAAATGAGCGAGAAGCGTTTGCCCGATTCCCAAGGTGAACGATTTTCCATCTTTGGTACTGACAACGACGGGTAAATTCGGATTGCTCAAATTATATACGTTGACGCGTACGCTTCCATCGGTATCGACGCCAATATCGCCTTGCGTTCCGCGTACCGAGACGTCCGCGGTAGGCGTTTGAAAGACGTAATTTGCCTTTGCACCGCTTGGATGCTCGACGGTAAAGCGCGTTTTGCCGTTAAAGATAATGAATTTGGCATGCGTTCCGTGAACGCGATTAAAGAACGCGAGTTGAACCTTCGTATCCGCTCCGACAAGAACTTTGGACGAATCGGGAAGCGAAACGCCCGCTTCGGATTTCGCTCCGGTGATTGCGTAGTCGTTATCGTGTAAGACGATGCTCGCCGACTGCGCTAACGGCCGGGATGCGGCGCTCCCGTGTTGGTATGCGACCGACCCTTTCATATTTTGCAGACTTTTATCTGCATCGGCTGAAACCGTCGCTGTCAGAACAACTATGGCCGCGCAAAATAGGGCACTGGATCGAATGAGTAAAGCCATTTTTGCGTACACCCTCCATCAATCGAGTAGGCTACATTGCCTTAGCCGTTCATCGGCCCCCTCCTCTGCAGGCAAGAAAAGGTGAGTGGCTAAAGCGCATGCCGATGAGGAGAGCACCCTGGTTCGCCCTATTTGCGTTGTGCGTGACGCTGGGCGCAGTTCAAAGACCGAACGTGCATCTACTCCCGCGCCCTTCGACCATCGAATATATCGGAT
>VFSW01002758.1_pt1 | contig 26459 bp, 25 predicted proteins | sample 5358111 | NCBI WGS metagenome assembly VFSW01 (sample SAMN11554181, study PRJNA540505) | mine drainage metagenome | isolation source: sediment from site ElyBrook_90M | place: USA: Ely Copper Mine, Vershire, VT | collected 2017 | reverse complement strand
ACCGGCACCGTCGTTGCAATTTTATTTACGACGGCCATCCCCCCCCCACACCTTACGACGAATCAGAATGGGGTCAGACATCACAAGTGAGGTCTGACCCCATTTGCTTTTCTTTAGACCAGCGGTTGTTTGAATCCAAACGCCTTGATACTAAATCCTTCGCGAAAATAGAATTTGTGTGCCTGATCGCGTTGGGTTCCTGATTCGAGTTCGATGCTGACACAGCCTCGATCACGGCCTTCTTTCTTGAGAAATTCCATTAATTCCCGACCGACACCCTTGGAACGCGTATTGGGATCTGCCACCAGGTCCTCACTGTAGATTTTTTTGCCAACCATAGTGTTAATGGTAATGCGATACACCACGAGGCCACAAAGTTCACCATTTTCCATGGCGACAGCCATTTCCGCCCCTGTCTCAAAAATCTCCTGCATGCGGGCAGCGTAAGGAGCTGGAATTTGAGGGCGTAAATGGCGATGAATGGTTTCAGCGCGCGCCAACAATTCAGCATCGAGCACACGGCCCTGAGTATCAGTAATGCGAACAATTTCCATAGAAACTCCAGTTTGATGGATGGAGGGGGTCAGGCCTCATTTGAGGTCTGACCCCCCTTTCAGGTACCGACTTATAAGTTGCCCGATGTCCTGGCGCTCGGCAGCAACACGATGGGGCTTTTCACTCTGAGCAATGGCCGTATCGGGGTCTTTCAGGCCATGGCCTGTGAGAGTAGCCACAATAGTTGCGCCGGCCTTTATTTTTCCACGCTTGAGATCCTTCATCAACCCAGCCAGGGAAGCCGCCGACGAGGGTTCGCAGAATATCCCTTCGGTTTGTGCCAGCAGTTTTTGTGCTTCCAGTATTTCTGCGTCAGTACATTCCTCAAACCAACCGCCAGATTCATTAACCGCCGCCCAGGCAAGGTTCCAGGACATGGGATTACCGATTCGGATTGCAGTGGCAACGGTTTCAGGATTGGGGACCGGGGCACCGCGCAAAAAAGGAGCGGCTCCTGAAGCTTGATAACCCAGCATGACGGGGCGCCTGGTTGCCAATGCCTTGGTGTGATATGGACAATGGCCATTACAAAGGCCGCAGGCTGCAGTCTGTTGACAGACTGATTCGCTGTAGCCCATCCAGTGCGCGCTGATATTGCCTGCATTACCTACTGGAAGTACATGGTAATCCGGTGCATCGCCCAAAGCGTCGATTACTTCGAATGCAATGGTTTTTTGCCCTTGCAGGCGATACGGATTGACCGAATTAACCAGCGTGATGGGAAGATCGCCTGAAATTTCCTGGACCAGGCGCATTCCGTCATCGAAGTTGCCCTGAATTTGAATGACCACCGAGCCATGCATCATGGCTTGAGCCAGTTTGCCCAGTGCGATTTTGCCATCTGGGATCAGGACAAAACTGATGATGCCCGCACGTGCGGCATAAGCCGCGGCTGCAGCAGAAGTGTTTCCTGTGGAAGCACAGATAATGGCTTTGGAGCCCGCCTCCACCGCTTTGGTTACCGCCATGGTCATGCCCCGATCCTTGAAGGAACCAGTGGGATTTAAACCTTCAAATTTGGCATACAAGCGGCCGGAGTGCCCCAATATTTTTGGCAAATTTATTAGTTCGATCAGGGGCGTATTACCCTCATTGAGCGAAATGATTGGCGTGCTTTCTGTGACCGGCAGGCGATCCCGATAACGATGAATCAAACCTTGATAATGTGCCATGACATCCTTTATGCGGATCCAAGAGATTCCAGTCTTATACGTGTGACGGAACCGGATATGCTGTCCAGAGACTCAATTTTTGCAATAGCCTCATCAATCTGCCTTTCGATGGTTTGATGCGTCAACATGATGACATCCACTCGTTCTTCGCCAGCACCGGGTTCACGTTGAAGCATGGCCTCGATAGAAATACTCAGGTCGGCCAGAATTCTGGTGATGTCTGCCAGTACCCCTGGGCGATCAAAAGCGCGTATGCGCAGATAATAGGAGGTCTCGATTTCGGACACCGGTAAAACGATATCGTCGTGCATTTGATCCGGCTGAAAAGCCAGATGCGGTACGCGATTACCAGGATCGGAAGTCGCCATGCGGGTAATGTCTACAAGGTCTGCCACCACAGAAGATCCAGTGGGTTCGGCGCCAGCACCGGCGCCATAATACAGCGTTGCACCAACAGCATCGCCCTTGACCAGCACTGCATTCATGACGCCATCCACATTGGCGATCAAGCGCTTTTCAGGAATGAGCGTGGGATGTACGCGCAACTCGATGCCACGGGAGGTACGCCGGGTAATGCCCAACAGCTTGATGCGATAACCAAATTCTTCGGCATACTGAATATCCTGGGCAGTAAGCTTTGAAATGCCTTCCGTATAGGCCCGATCAAACTGCATGGGAATACCAAAGGCAATTGCTGCCATGATGGTCAGCTTATGGGCAGCATCGATGCCTTCGATATCAAAGGTAGGGTCTGCTTCAGCATATCCCAGCGCCTGAGCCTGTTTGAGCGCTTCATCAAAACTGTCACCGCAATCACGCATGCGGGTCAGAATAAAGTTGCTGGTGCCGTTGATAATGCCGGCGATCCATTCTATGCGATTGGCTGTAAGCCCTTCGCGCAGCGCCTTGATAATAGGAATGCCCCCGGCTACAGCGGCTTCAAAAGCCACCATTACGCCTTTGGCATGGGCTGCCTTGAAAATCTCATTGCCGTGCAAGGCCAAGAGGGCTTTATTGGCCGTGACTACATGCTTGCCCTGAGCGATGGCTTGCAATACCAACTCCCTGGCCGGATGAATCCCGCCCATCAATTCAGCAACGATATCCACATCCGGAGAGTTAACCACGGTCATTGGATCGTGGGTTAACGGGATGGCCCCACCTGTTTTTTGGCGTGCCGTTTCATGATCACATTCTCGAACCGCCGCCATAGTGATGCGAATTTCGCGTCCTGCCCGACGACCAATCTCCTCGCGATTGCGCTTTAGAATGGCGTAAGTTCCACCGCCAACCACTCCCAGTCCCAGAAGTCCCACGCGTATGGGTTTCATATCAATCCGTCCCTGCGAAACATATCCCGAATTCCCCGAATAGCCTGCCGGGTACGGGCTTCATTTTCAATAAGCGAAAATCGTACATGGTCATCACCCAGTTCACCAAAACCAATACCTGGGGAAACTGCCGTTTTAGCATCTTGCAACAGTTTTTTGGCAAATTCGAGCGATCCTTGATTTTGGTACATCTTTGGGATCTTGGCCCAGACATACATGGTCGCTTTGGGGTTGTCCACCATCCACCCGATGTTGTGCAAGCCTTGTACCATGACATCGCGACGTTTTTGATAGGTTGCCCTGATGGTTTCCACGCATTCCTGAGGACCTTCCAGCGCCACAATCGATGCCACCTGAATGGGTGTAAACGTACCATAATCATGATAGCTTTTCATGCGTCCCAATGCCGCCACCAGATCGCGGTTACCCACCATAAACCCGACACGCCAGCCTGCCATGCTGTAACTTTTGGAAAGTGTGAAAAACTCCACAGCCACCTCCCTGGCTCCTGGAACCTGCAGAATGGAAGGCGCTTTGTAGCCATCGTAGACAATGTCTGCATAAGCCAGATCATGGACGACGTAGATTCCATATTCCCTGGCAATGGCAATGACTCGCTCGAAAAAGGCCAGGTCCACGCATTGGGTAGTGGGATTGCTGGGAAAGTTGAGAATCAGCAACTTGGGTCGGGGATATGAGTCACGCAATCCCTTCTCGAGTTCTTCAAAAAAATCGACTTCCGGTGTCATGGCCACATGCCGAATATCGGCGCCAGCAATGACGGGGCCATAAATGTGGATGGGGTAACTGGGATTGGGGACCAGTACCATATCTCCCGTATCCAGCACTGCCAGCATCAGGTGAGCAATCCCCTCCTTTGACCCAATGGTGAAGATAGCCTCGGTTTCGGGATCGAGCTCAACCCCATAACGATGTTGATACCAGTTGCAAATGGCCTTGCGCACCCGGGGAATCCCCTTGGACAATGAATATCCGTGCGTATCATTACGCTGGGCAGCTTCTACCAGCTTGTCCACTATGTGCTGGGGGGTGGGCTGGTCAGGGTTGCCCATACCGAAATCGATGATATCTTCTCCGCGACGGCGTGCGGCGGCCTTGAGTTCGCCTGTAATATTGAATACATACGGCGGTAAACGTTTAATTCTGGGAAAATCAGGCATGACGACGTTGAATGGCGACCAGGCAAAAGGCATAATTCTACTCGATTGGAGCGCCCCTTGAAACTCGTCAATCACATTCCTGATGTAATCAACGCGTTGACCGGACATGGCCCAGGCTATGTGTTGCTTAACGGACAGCGGATTACTCGTAGTTTCGTAGTCAGCCCGGAGCACTCCCTGCCGGAGTGGGCCCCTGACTTTTCCAGCTTGTCGGAAACCCACTTTGAGCAACTACTGACTTTCAAACCAGAGCTTGTCCTATTGGGGACCGGGTCAATTTTTCGCTTTCCCCACCCCGCGCTAACCCGCTCCTTAACGGACGCAGGCATCGGCCTGGAAATCATGGACACTCAAGCCGCTTGCCGAACCTATACGGTGTTAGCCAGCGAAGGACGGCGTGTGGTGGCGGCGCTGCTGATTCCCTAAACCTCTGCCAGAACCCGGACATGTTCGGTGACGCTGCGCCCCAGGGCGTCGGTGTTATACCCTCCTTCCAGCGTGGAGACCAACGCGCCGCCACTATAATGCTCTGCCAGGTCAACCATCTGTTGGGTTACCCAGGCATAATCCGCCTCTACCAAACGTAAATGGGCTAGCGGGTCTTCCCGATGCGCATCAAAGCCCGCTGAAATCAGGATCATTTGCGGCGCAAAAACTTTGAAAGCCGGTATACAGCGGGTACTGATGGCTTCGCGAAATCCTGATCCGTCTGTGCCTGCGCGCAATGGAATGTTGATAATATGATCGCTGACGGTGTCCGCCCCCTGGTAAGGGTAGAAAGGATGCTGAAAGGTGGAACAGAACAGGACACGCGGATCATTCCTGAAAATGCTCTCGGTTCCATTGCCGTGATGGACATCAAAATCCAGGATGGCAATCCGTTCCAGCCCGTATTGTTCGAGGGCGTGAGCTGCTGCAGCTGCTACTGTGTTGAAAAAACAAAATCCCATGGGGCGATCACGTTCGGCATGATGCCCCGGGGGCCGGACGCCACAAAAGGCATTTTTTATTTTACCTTGCAACACCAGATCCACCCCCAGGATGGCCGCACCTACAGCACCGAGGGCTGCATGCAGGGTGTGGGGGTTCATCGCGGTATCCGGATCAAGGTGCACAATGCCATGCCGCGGCGAGGCGGAAAACAGGTTTTCAATATGGGTGGGCGAATGCACTCTTTCCAAATGCTGGCGCAGGGCCATAGGGGCATCAAAATGCTGTAGGTACGGCATCAACCCACTTGCGATCAGGCGATCATTGATGGCTCCAAGACGCGCCGGGCTTTCCGGATGAAACTCTCCCATATCGTGATTGACGCAATCATTGTGGGTAATAAAAGCCGTATGTCCCATTTTTGAAGATCTCGCATATTTATTAGGTAAACTAACCCCTCCATGAAACCCCATTATCTGTCGCCATTCTTCACACCGCAATCCATTGCAATTGTCGGTGCCAGCAACCATTCAGGTTCTGTTGGTGGGCAGGTGGTGCGCAATCTTTTGTCCAGCGGCTATCGTGGAATGCTTTATCCCGTCCATTTGCACGATCAACAAGTTCAGGGGTTGCGTGCTTACCGGATGCTTGCAGATATCAATGCCACTGTCGATCTGGTAATACTGGCTACTCCAGCAAACACCGTCCCTGATCTGATAGATCAATGCGGCATATTGGGACTTCGCGCTGTCATTGTGCTCTCCGCCGGTTTTAGCGAATCGGGCCTTGAAGGTACACGTCTTGAAAACCTGATGCTGGAACGAGCCCGTCAACATCGCATCCGGATCCTGGGACCCAATTGCATTGGTATCATGCGCCCGGCGATAGGCTTGGCACCTCCCTTTGTCAAAGCGGGCAGTATTGCCATGGTTTCACAATCTACTGCATTGACAAGCGGCATTCTTGATTGGGCCTCCGGAAATGACATTGGCTTTTCCACCGTAGTGTCCGTTGGAAACTCCGCAGACATCGACTTTGCCGAGATCATTGATTTTCTGGTATCGGATATCCAGACCCAAAGCATCCTGATGTTTCTCGAGACAATTCGCAACCCACGCAATTTCATGAGCACATTACGCGAAGCTGCACGCGTCAAACCGGTGATCGTGTTGAAGGCAGACCGTTGGAGCCAGGGTTGGCAAGGTGATGCCATCTTTGATGCTGCCCTGCGTCGCGCGGGGGTCGTCCGGGTACGCAGCATGACTCAATTGTTTTCTGCCGCACGCGCCTGCTCGGTGCGTTACCGCAAAAGTGGACCTCGGCTGGCCATTATCTCCAATGGTGTCGGTCCTGCAGCTTTGGCTGCCGATCATGCATTTGACAAACGCATTCCGTTAGCACGCCTCTCAAGCGACACATTGACCCAGTTTAACACCCTGATATCGGGTCATTGGGATAGCGGCAACCCTCTTGATATCGGTAACGCAGCCACTGCCCTGCAATACCATGAAGTGGTCAATATTGTGTTGGCAGATCCTGGTGTGGACAACGTCCTTGTAATGCTTTGCCCACAGATGACTTCACAACCCACCGAAACTGCAGAACAACTGGTACAGTTGGCCAAAAATACCAGCAAACCGCTCATGGCCTGCTGGATGGGCGACCACAATGTTGTTCGAGGAAGATCGATTTTATCCGCAGCCCAGGTTCCAAATTTCCGTACTCCAGAATCGGCGGTGGATGCAATTCATTACGTTTCCATGTATCACCGAAACCAGCAAATGCTGTTTCAAACGCCTCCGCCTTTGACTGACGAGAAAGCTCCTTTGCTGACTACCGCAAAAACCATCGTCCAGCAAGCGCTAGTTGAGCAGACCATGAAACTAAGCGATCGGGAAGTGGAAAGGTTGTTAGCTGCCTTCCATGTGTCCTACCGCGCCGGAATGCCCAACCCGCTGATGTTGGGTAAAACCCAGGAATACCGGTCAGTCAGTATGGGGTTGGTACGAGATCCCACATTGGGGCCTGCCTTGTTTCTGGGGCCTACAGGTATTGCTGCCGAATTGCCCGGGGCCTTAACTTATGCCTTGCCCCCGCTCAACAGCTTTTTAGCGTCTGAACTGGTCGAACGCAGCACCATTGCCCCCTTGTTGGCCGAACGTGGTGAAACCCGTGCCATTGACCATGAAGGCATCACCTCATTGCTGCTGCGGCTTTCAGAAATAGCCTGTGAGTTGGCCGAGGTTGGCGAAATTCGCCTGGATGCATGGTTGTCCCCGGGCGAACCCGCCCTGATCACCCATGCCCAGGTGCAATTGACCGATGCAGCCCCCCCAAAACACCGATATGGGCACATGGCAATCCACCCTTACCCAATTGATCTGGTCAAGCGCATATCGCTTAAGGACGGTACAGAGGTTACGCTGCGCCCTATTCGTCCCGAAGACGCAGACATGGAACAAGCCTTTGTAAAATCATTGTCGGAAGACAGTCGATATTTTAGATTCATGGATGCTTTACGTGAATTGCCCAAGTCCTTGCTGGTACGCTTTACCCAACTCGATTATCAGCGTGAAATGGCAATCATTGCCTTGGTGGGTACGGGCGATCAGGAAAAGGAAATTGGGGTTGCCCGTTACACCACCAGCCCCGATGCAGAATCCTGCGAGTTTGCCCTGGTCATCGCAGATGACTGGCAAGGACGAGGATTGGGCAAGGCCCTGATGCAATATTTAATGCAAATCGCCAGCAATCGTGGATTGAAAGTTATGGAGGGAGAAGTGCTGGCGAATAACTCCAACATGTTGTCTCTGATGGCATCGTTGGGATTTGATGCAAAGACTGCTCCCGAGGATCCTGCCATCCGCATTGTAACTGCACCGTTGTCTTTATCTGTTTGACGGTAGCAGTCCTGCAGGATCCACCGGTTTGCCCTGGTGTCGAATTTCGAAGTGCCACTTGCCGTTGCCTGGTTGGCCAACTTCAGCAATCTTCTCACCGCGCTTGACCGTCTGGCCATCTTTAACCAGTATCTTGCCATTATTGGCATAGACGCTAAGATAACTTGGGCTATGTTTGATCACAATCATCTGGCCATAGTTTTTGAGGCTGTCACCCACATACGATACCGTACCGCTTGCTGCTGCAAACACGGGCTCTCCTGCCTTGGCCGTAAAGTCGATGCCTTTGGCCAGAGGCGAAAAAACGGCCGGATCAGAACGCTTAAGCGGCCAGGACCATTCAATAGGGGCTTCTTCTGCCAGGGGTGCGGGATTTTGTGAAGAAGGTTTTTCTGCAGCTGGCGATAGTTGCCCCGAATGACTGGAAATTGGTGCCGGGCGCGTGGCTGCGCAACCCGTCATTACCAGGCTGACGATCAGTACGCTTGACGACAACAGCCAGGGGCTAATCATGCCAAATCTTCCAGCAACGGTACAAAACGAACTGGTTCAATCACCGATTCCACAAAACCATCTTCTATTTTTTCCACCACAACCAGTTGTTGCTCGTACACACCAACCGGAATAACCAAACGGCCCCCTGGCGCCAACTGGTTCAGCAGGGCATCAGGGATTGCAGCTGCCGCTGCCGCGACGATGATGCCTTCATAGGGAGCTGCCTCCGGCAACCCCTGGCTGCCGTCGGTATGCTTGAGTCGCAAATTCCTGATTTTGAGGGGCCAAAGGCGCGCCCGGGTTTTCTCAAGCAATTGTCCAATCCGTTCTACAGAATAAACCTCGCGTGCAACGCGCGCCAAAACAGCCGCCTGGTAGCCGCATCCGGTGCCAACTTCCAGTACTTTTCCCAGCTTTTTTCCTGCCCGCAGCAGTTCAATCATGCGGGCGACAATATACGGTGCAGAAATCGTCTGTCCCCATCCTATGGGCAGGGCGGAATCGTCATACGCCCGGCTGGCAATGGCCTCATCGACAAATGCGTGGCGTGGCACAGTTGTCATTGCTGTCAATACAGTCTCGTCTGCAATTCCCGCTGCCCGCAAACGTTCAACCATCCGTGCACGGGTACGATCGGAGGTCATGCCAATGCCCGGGGTTGCCACGGTCTTTAATCGTCCAGCCATTGCTGTAGCGGGTCAAGCTGTTGAAAGTGGGTCAAATCCACCTGCAAAGGAGTCAATGAAACCCAGCCCTGAGCCACAGCATCAAAGTCAGTACCCGAACCCGCATCAGCCGCGGGTCCTGCCGCACCGACCCAGTACACCAGCTCACCACGTGGATTGACTGACTTGATTACAGGTTCAGCCTTATGACGCCGCCCCAGACGGGTAATTTTCATACCTTTGATCTGCTCAAATGGAACGTCGGGAACATTGACATTAAGTAACGTAGCCTGCGCCAGGGGTTTGCGCTGAATCCGCTGCACCAGCTGGGCCACGATTTGAGCCGCTGTATCAAAGTGAGCTGTGCCATGCGAGGTAACCAATGAAACGGCTATCGAGGGAATTCCTAAAAGATAACCTTCGGTCGCTGCAGCAACGGTTCCAGAATAGATTGTATCGTCACCCATGTTGGCGCCATGATTGATGCCGGAGACAATGACGTCGGGCGTTATGTCAAGCAACCCGGTCACCGCCATGTGAACGCAATCCGTAGGGGTTCCGTTGACGTGATAAAACCCGTTAGGAGCCTGTCGTACCATAAGGGGCCGGTCCAGGGTCAGGGAGTTGCTGGCCCCGCTTCTCTCTGCATCTGGGGCCACCACGGTCACTGTTCCCAAAGGAGCCATGGCCCTTGCCAGAGCAACCAATCCACTGGAAAAATAACCATCGTCATTACTCAACAAGATGTGCATAACTGACTTACCCACTCATCTTTTAGGCGGAAGATCGGTGCACACGCCTTCATACAGCTCGGCGGCCATACCAATCGATTCGCCAAGCGTGGGATGAGGATGAATGGTTTTTCCGATATCAATCGATTCACAACCCATTTCGATGGCCAGACAGATTTCACTGATGATGTCTCCGGCATGGGTACCAACGATTCCGCCGCCAATGATGCGATGCGTTGTTTCGTCAAATAGCAATTTGGTAAAGCCTTCCTCCCTTCCGTTGGCAATGGCTCGCCCTGACGCTGCCCAGGGAAATACCGCCTTGCCATAGCTGAGTCCCTGGGCACGCGCCTGCTCCTCAGTAACGCCAGTCCAGGCCACTTCAGGGTCCGTGTAAGCCACTGACGGAATCTGGCGTGCGTCCATGAAACTGCGTTGCCCGTCTGCAGCCTCAGCTGCTACATGTCCTTCGTGTACTGCCTTATGGGCCAGCATGGGCTGCCCCACAACGTCTCCAATTGCATAGATGTGCGGTACGTTGGTGCGTTGTTGCCTGTCCACCGGAATGAATCCGCGTTCATCTACGGTTACACCGGCAAGCTCGGCTCCAATAACCTGTCCATTAGGGCGCCTTCCAACGGCAACAAGAACCAGATCGTAGCGTTCTGGTGTGGCAGGCGCTTTTTCGCCTTCGAATGTGACATGAATGCCATCTTTACGCGCTTCAACGGCTACGGTTTTGGTCTTGAGCATGATTCTGTCAAAGCGCTTGGCATTACGCTTTTCCCAAACTTTTACCAAATCACGATCTGCGCCAAGCATCAATCCATCAAGCATTTCGACCACATCAATGCGCGTACCCAAAGTAGAGTACACAGTAGCCATTTCCAGTCCGATGATGCCACCCCCGATTACCAGCATCCGTTTTGGGATCTGGGATAGCTCCAGTGCCCCCGTCGAGTCCACGATTCGTGGATCTTCAGGGACAAAAGGCAACTTGACGGCTTGTGATCCCACCGCAATGATCGCTTTGTTAAAGCCGATCAGTTGGCGTTGGTTAGCGCCATCCATTATTTCCAGATGGTGTGGATCAATGAAGCGACCTACCCCCTGAATGACCGTCACTTTTCGTGCTTTGGCCATCATGGCAAGCCCACCTGTCAATTTGCCGACCACACTCGACTTCCATTGGCGTAAAGCTTCAAGATTGATTTGAGGAGGCCCAAAGGTCACGCCATGCGTTGACAGTGCCTGGGCTTCTTCGGTGACAGCCGATACGTGAAGCAATGCCTTGGAAGGAATACAACCAACATTAAGACAAACCCCTCCCAGAGTGGGGTAACGTTCCACAAGGACCGTTTTCATGCCGATGTCGGCCGCACGAAATGCAGCCGAATACCCCCCTGGGCCAGCTCCTAATACCAGCAGGTCATATTCCTGCACTTGATGATCTGACATGAAACTGTTCCTTAAAGTGTGGCGCGCCGCATATCACCTAGCAATTCCACCAAATGGGAGTTAAATCGGGCAGCTGTCGCACCATCGATGACACGATGGTCATACGACAGTGAAAGCGGTGCAATCAGTCGCGGCTGGAATGCATTGCCAATCCAGACAGGACGAATGGAAGCACGACAAACCCCAAGGATGGCTACTTCTGGAGCATTGATGATGGGGGTGAAATAAGTGCCCCCGATGCCTCCCAGACTGGAAATGGAAAAAGTGCCGCCCTGCATATCGGCCGGTCCCAATTTTCCTTCACGGGCTTTGGCCGCCATGGCACTGGCCTCAGCAGCAATCTGCAACACCCCTTTTTTGTCCGCGTCCTTGATGACCGGAACCACCAATCCATTGGGGGTGTCAGCTGCAAATCCAATGTGGTAATAACGTTTCAGGACAAGCGATTCGCCATCAAGTGATGCGTTCAATTCCGGGAATTTTCGCAGCGCATTGCACACAGCCTTGATGATAAAAGCCAGCAAGGTTACCTTGGTGCCTGCTTTGGCACTTTCCTGGTTGAGCTGAACCCGGAAAGCTTCCAGTTCGGTAATATCCGCGTCATCATGGTTGGTGACATGGGGAATCATCACCCAGTTGCGATGCAGATTGGCACCAGAGAGTTTCTTGATACGGCTTAAGGGTTGCACCTCAATCGGACCGTACTTGGAAAAATCGATCTGTGGCCAAGGCAGCAGCCCCAGTCCAATCCCTGCAGCAACCCCTGGCGCTGTACCAGTGTTGCTTTGCAGTACGGATTTGACAAAACCCTGGACATCTTCCCGAAGGACCCGGCCTTTGGGACCACTTCCTTTGACCTTGGAGAGATCAACCCCCAATTCACGGGCAAAGTGACGAATGGCGGGACTGGCGTGAGCCTTGAGAAATGCCTCATGAGCCGGAGGTTCGACAGCTTGCTGTGGCTGGGGCTGGGCAGGAGGCACTGGAGCAGGCACTGCAGCGGGTGCCGTAACAGGCGCTGTAACGGCAGGTGGTACCGGGCTTGGGGCAGAACTTGGGGCCGGTGTAGCCACTACCGGGGCTGCGATGGTCTCACCCGCGTGTTCCTCAAGCAAAATCACCGGGGTTCCCTCTGAAACCTTGTCCCCCAACTTGATCAATACCTGCTTGACTACCCCGGCAGCGGGTGCCGGAACTTCCATGGTTGCCTTGTCGGACTCAAGCGTCACCAACGGGTCTTCGGCTTTGACGGTGTCGCCAGCCTTGACCATGACCTCTATAACTGGAATGTTTTTAAAGTCACCGATATCCGGAACTTTGACTTCTGTGACCATACTTAATTCCCCTGTAACAGCGCGTGATTTGTGGCAATTATCTGGTATGGTTCCGCTTTGAACAGAATCCATCTGCTCAACACGAAACCCGGCGGTAAAGTTTATCATGCCAGCATCCCTTAAAGGCTGGCGTTTTTGCCCTGAGGCCCTATTTAGGCATGCTTTGAGATGAAATCACCCTTAATTAAATTGATTGTACTCATAGCCCTCGCTTTTGCTGTATGGGAAGGAATTGCGATCTATCGCAGCCTGAATTACTGGAAACCTGCCGAACCAGAAACCAACACCCCGAAGGCTGCGATCTCGCCCATTCTGGAGTTGTCGCTACAGGATATGGAGCAGAAACCCCAACCTTTGCGCCAATGGCAAGGGCGGGTGCTGGTAATTAACTTTTGGGCTGCCTGGTGCGAGCCCTGCAAGGATGAAATGCCTATGCTGAAAAAAATGCAGGCGGCCTGGCCTCCCGATAAAGTTCGCTTTGTTGGCATCGGCATTGATGAACGTCAGGCGCTTCTAGCCTTTCTCAAGCAGCAACCGATGAATTATCCAATGTTGATTGGAACGCAGGACACCCTCGATCTGACCGGACCTTATGGCAATGTGCAGGGAGGCATTCCTTTTACCTTGGTCTTTGATCGCAGTAGCCACATCGTTCTTAAAAAATTGGGACGCATAAATGAACCTGAGTTACGCAACGCCATCCTCACAGCCATCCACGTTCAGCAAAGCTGAGTGTGGACCTGCCTGCCACGATAAAGTGGTCGAGAACCTTGATGTCCACCAGAGCCAATGCCTTTTGCAAGGTGTCAGTCAAACGCCGGTCTGCCCCGCTGGGTTGCGCTAATCCTGAAGGATGGTTGTGCGCAAAGATCACGGCAGCAGCGTTGTTATGAAGTGCCGCCTTGAGGATTTCCCGAGGATAAACTGCTGTCTGGGCAAGTGTTCCCCGAAATAATTCGTCTGCGCCGATCAGGTGATTTTGAGCATCCAGAAAAAGGACCACAAATGATTCGTACTCGCGACCTGTGAAATACAGTCGAAGATATTCTTCAACTGCTGCCGGGCGGCTTAAAAGACATTGCTTTTGGAGTTCTTCGTTAAGCCAGCGCGTGACAAGTTCACGCGCCGCTGCTCCCTTTTTTTGGAGTGTGCTGCCCGAAGCCGCAAACAAAGGCCTGAGGGATTGCTCGAAGGCGCGATAATCTGACTTGGAGCCAAACAGCACCCTTAACAGTTCCTGATTGGTCAGGCGGATTGTATTCATAAAACAAATAGCGGCATTGGAAGCCGCTATTATCTACAACCCATGCCTACCCCTTGACGCGAGAAACCATAATCCACTGCGGTGTTGCCAAGCGTGACAGTTACGGAATCATCCAGGGCACGAGATAGGCCTGCACCACAGTGATCAGGCCGATAATCGTCGCAAATATCAGACTGTGCCTGATGGTGAAGCGGAACAGATCGGCCTCGTGTCCAGACATCCCCACTGCCGCGCCGGCGACAGCGATGGATTGCGGCGAAATCATCTTGCCGGTGACCCCGCCGGTTGTATTGGCCGCGACCAACAGGGTGTTGTTAACGCCAATTTGTTGGGCCGTAGTGCTTTGCAGATTGCAGAACAAGGCATTGGACGAAGTGTCTGACCCGGTCAGAAAAACCCCCAACCACCCTAAAAAAGGCGAAAAGAACGGAAAGGCAACGCCGGTTCCAGCCAACAGCAGCGCCAATGTCGCCGACAGGCCCGAGTAGTTGGCTACAAAAGCGAAGGCCAGCACCATGCCAATGGAGTAAATCGGCCACATCAATTGAGTAAAGGTTTCACCAAAAGTCTTGATTGCATCACGCGGCTTCATTCGCAGCAACACCAGGGTAACGATAGCGGCCAGCAAAATTGCCGTTCCAGTTGCCGATAGCCAGTTTAAAGAGTAGACAGCTGGGTAGGCGCCAGCGATCTTGACGATGGGCGGCATTTTGGTTACCAGCTTGTCAAGCATAGGCACCGACGTATTGATGATTGTCCACGCCAGAACCCCTCCCTTGGCAAACAGGGCCTTGAAGGGGGCAAGGGACCAGACGGAGACGAAAATCGTCAAAATAAGAAATGGTGACCAGGCTTTGATGACTTGTCCCAGCGAGTGGTGTTGGCTCTTTACTGTTACTTCCTGACCGGCAAAACGGAATATGCGTTTTGGCTTCCAAAACCTGAGAAAAATAGCGAGCGAAACCAGGCTGACCAGCGCGGATGTGATGTCTGGGAGTTCCGGGCCAATCAGGTTGGATGTTAAAAACTGTGTGGTTGCAAAAGTGATGCCGCAAACCAGGATTGCCGGCCAGGTCTCGCGGACCCCACGAACGCCGTCCATGATCATGATGACCCAGAAGGGAACAATGAGGGACAGCAGCGGCAGTTGGCGACCTGCCATCTGGCCGATCTTGAATGCATCGATGCCAGTAACCTGTGCAGCCACGGTGATGGGAATTCCCATGGCGCCAAAGGCCACTGGCGCCGTGTTGGTGATCAGGCACAGTCCGGCTGCGTAAAGTGGGTTAAACCCAAGCCCAACCAGCAAAGCAGCAGTAATAGCCACTGGGGCGCCAAAGCCAGCCGCCCCCTCAAGAAAAGCGCCAAAGGCAAATCCGACAAGCAGCATTTGCAAGCGTTGATCCTCGGTCAATGACACCACTGAGGCGCGAATGATCTCGAATTGGCCGGTCTTGACGGTAACCTTATACAGAAATACAGCAGTAAGAATAATCCAGGCAATCGGCCATAAGCCGAACAAAAACCCGTAGCTTGCTGAAGCCAGTGCCATGGTGATGGGCATTTTGTAAAAGAAAATAGACACCATCAGTGCAAGGGCAACAGTGATCGTACCAGCGATGTGACCTTTCATGCGGAAGACGGCCAGTGCAACAAAGAAGAAAATGATCGGGATTGCGGCGATCAAGGATGACAACCACAGATTGCCAACCGGATCATAAATTTGTTGCCAGGTCAGCATGCTAGATCTCCTCTACTTTCAATCAATATGGATGTGGGGGTTCAAAAAATTAAGTGGTATGGTGGTCTGTCCACTTAATCGGAGCAATTTAAAGGGCACGCCCCGTTTTGTCAACAGAATTTCCTGAATTGCGAAAAATATTATTTGGGGTAGAATAAAGTGGTCTGACCATATGGAGGGTTAATGTCACAACCTCGCATAGCATCCTTACGCCTCACTGATGTTGTCGCCTCTCGTCTTGAGGAGCGTATCCTCGAGGGCTCATTGAAGCCAGGTGACAAGCTGCCTTCCGAACGTGATCTTGCCGCCGAATTCGGAATATCTCGACCCTCCGTACGCGAAGCCATACAGAAACTCGCCTCGAAGGAATTAGTGACGGTCCGTCACGGCGGCGGAACATTCGTTACAGATCGTCTTATTGCAGCGCTGGCTGATCCTTGGGAGGAAATGCTTACCGAACACCCACTCCTGCGTTCAGACCTGCTTGAATTTAGACACATGCTTGAGGCAAAGGCGGCTGCTCTTGCGGCCGAGCGCGCCACGGCAATGGATATTGAGCGTATGGATGCGGCCCTTGATGATCTTGAACGAGCCTACGGTACTGACAACCAAACGGTAATCGTAGCCGCTGATGTCAGCTTTCACCAGGTGGTAGCTGAAGCCGCACACAATGTGTTGGTCGGGCATATGACCTCCAGTTTGCTGCGGTTAATCCGCAAAGATATGACAAGCAATATCGCGCATCTTCACACGCGACCAAAGTTGTGGGAGCAACTCCTGTTACAACATCGTGCCATCTGGGAGGCCGTACGCAACAGAAAACCGGAAGCAGCAATGCATGCGGCAGGTGATCACGTGGACTTTGTGCGACAAAATATGGCGGAAACCGACCTCAACGAGCAAAGAACTCTTAGTGCTCAACGTCGCCTGGATGCGCCTTCCAGAACCAAACGAGAATAGGCGTGCCTAATTACGACACATTGAAAGACAAGGAATCGATTTCGTGAAGCCCCCTGCCCGCCCCCCTCCTGCTGACCCTGCGAAGGATGCACCAAGCGATGTAGACCGTGAAGCCCTGAGGGTGTCCGAAAGCCGTTACCGCCGTGTATTTGAAACCGCTCAGGATGGCATTCTGCTTCTTAACGCCGAAACGGCCCAAATTGAAGATGTCAACGCCTACCTGATCAATATGCTGGGCTATTCGCATACAGAATTTCTTGGAAAGAAGCTATGGGAAGTGGGTGCGTTTGCGGATATCAAGGAAAGCAAAGAGATGTTCCTGGAGCTGCAAACAAAAGGGTATGTTCGCTACGAGGGGCTACCACTTCGAACAGCGGCAGGATTCAATATCGAGGTTGAGTTCGTCAGCAATACCTACGATTGTGAAGGCGTCAAGGTCATTCAGTGCAATGTCCGCAACATCACCGAGCGCAGGATCACCGAGAAGAGTTTGGAACGGCATATGCAACTCTATGCTGCACTGAGTCAATGTAACAAGGCCATCGTGCATTGCACTAGCGAAGCAGAACTATATTCACAAGTTTGCCGTGCTGCGGTTCAGTATGGCGGCGTAAAAATGGCATGGATCGGGCTGATTGACAAAAAAATCCAAATGATTCAACCGGTTGCCAGTTTTGGAGATAACACTGAATACCTGAAAAACTTAAAACTTGTTATTGATGCCGATAGCCCGTCTGGAAGGGCCCCCACCAGTACTGCCTTCCGTGAGAACCGGCCCTACTGGTGCCAGGACATCCAGAACGATCCCTTTACACTCCCCTGGCGGGAGGCCATCCGGCGTGCTGGATGGGCGGCCCTGGCTTCGCTGCCGTTAAGCAGAAAAGGCATTGTTATTGGGGTATTCATTTTGTATTCCGACAAGATCAACGCCTTTGATAAGTTGGCTCAAAATCTGCTGACCGAAATGGCAACGGATATCAGCTTTGCACTTGACGCTTTTGACCGCGAGGCCCAGCGCAAACTGGCAGAACAGGATCTGCGTGATGCAGAAGAACAGTTCCGCGGACTGGTCGAGCAGTCGTTCGTTGGCATTTATATTATTCAGGATGGAAGGTTCACCTATGTCAATCCTCGCTGCGCCGATATTATCGGGCATGGATCAGTAAATGAATTAATAAACAGCGATCCGCTAGGTTGGGTTGTTGAAGCGGATCAGGCTATGGTCGCAGAGAACTTGCGCCGGTTGCATGCTGGTGAAACACAAAGTGTCACGATGGATTTTGGGGTTCTGCGCCGGGACGGTGTGGATACCCGGATTGGAGTGAATGTTGTCCGTGCTACCCGGAAGGGAAAGCCGATCTTCATTGGCATGGCGCAGGACATTTCGGAGAAAAAACGCGCCGAGGATGAAATTAACCGTTATATCGAGCAGCTCAGATCCGCTTTAAATGGCACGATCGAAGTGGTGGAAACCATTAGTGAGATGCGTGACCCCTACACTGCTGGCCATGAACGGAGAGTCGCTCAGATTGCCGTTGCCCTTGCTGCCGAGCTTGGATTGGATACAAATCAGCAGGAGGGGCTACGAGTAGCGTCCAACCTGCACGATGTGGGCAAGATCATGATTCCGGCAGAAATTCTCTCCAAGCCCAGCAAGTTAAGCTCCATTGAATACGCGCTGGTTCAGGGCCATGTACAGGCTGGCTACGATGTCCTCAAGAATGTGAAGTTTCCCTGGCCGGTGGCGCAGGTGGTGCTGCAGCACCATGAGCGCCTGGACGGCAGTGGCTATCCGCAAGGCCTCAAGGGGGAGGACATCCTGTTTGAAGCCCGGATCCTTGCGGTCGCAGATGTGGTCGAGGCCATGAGCTCGCACCGCCCTTATCGTCCCGGAATGAACATTGAAGCAGGATTGGGTGAAATCGAGCGCGAACGCGGCGTCAAATACGACCCAACAGTTGTTGACGCTTGCCTCAGACTATTCCGAGAACAAGCCTATCAGTTGCCTGACTGATTTTAGATTTTACTGGTCGGGGCGAGAGGATTCGAACCTCCGACCACCTGCACCCCATGCAGGTACGCTACCAGGCTGCGCTACGCCCCGAACAGTAGATTATGCCAGAAAAGATTCAGGGCGACAGCAATCTGATAATGGACTGCAATTCCTTTTTGAACGACTCAGGAATTTTTTGCACGGATTTGACCGCCGGTTCGGTCAACTGTCGAATGGCCGTTCTTTCTTCCGGTGAGGAGAGCACATGGCGTGCTCCGTTGATGGTAAACCCGCGATCGTACAGCAAACTTCGGATGTGTCGAATCAACATGACTTCATGGGGCTGGTAATAACGCCGGTTGCCTCGTCGTTTTACCGGCTTGAGTTGCGTAAACTCCTGCTCCCAGTAACGCAGGACATGGGGCTTTACCGCACAGAGTTCACCCACCTCACCGATGGTGAAGTAGCGTTTGGAGGGTATCGGGGGAAGCCCGATTTCAGGCGGATTCTGAGTTGCCACTCCGTTTCTCCACCAGGGTCTTCAATTTCTGACTGGCGTGAAAGGTCACAACCCGACGCGCAGTGATGGGGATTTCTTCGCCTGTTTTTGGATTTCGCCCGGGGCGTTGTGGTTTTGTACGTAGTTGAAAATTGCCAAAACCCGACAGTTTGACGCTTTCCCCCTTCTCAAGCGCAGTTCGGATTTCTTCGAAGAAGGTATCCACAAGATCTTTCGCTTCCCGTTTATTCAATCCGACTTTTTCAAACAACAAATCGGAAAGCTCGGCTTTGGTGAGAGTCATAGAAGCTCCGTTATCTCAACTGAGCATTGAACTGGGACTGCAGGACATTTACCAGGGTTGCTACACCGGATTCAATCTCAGCTTCCGTCAATGTTCTTTCAGTATCTTGCATAACTATACGAAATGCAAGGCTTTTTTTGCCGTTTGCCACGCCTTGCCCCTGGTAGAGGTCAAACAGAGACAGCTCTGACACTGAAGGTACGCGGGCCGCCCCTAACGCCTCCAGAATGGATGCTACCGGGATAGCTTGGTCCACCAACACGGCAATATCCCGTCGGATTGGCTGAAACCGGGAAGTTTCTTGATAGATCGGGATGTCGCGCTCCAGTAAGGGCTTCAGGGCAATCTCAAACAACAATGGCGCTTGGGGGAAGCCGTACTCTGCGCTTACCCTGGGATGCAATTCTCCCAACCACCCCACGGTCTGTCCCTGTAAAACGATCTGCGCCGAACGACCCGGGTGTAAGGCCGGATGAAGCCCTAGTGCAAAAACCAGGGGGGCATCGCTCCAGAGGGCTTGAATATCCATCTTAAGGTCAAAGAAATCGGCTGGTTCGGTGGGAATTCCCCATTGTTCGGGATAGCGCGATCCGTAAATCAGGCCACCCAGACGCTTATTCTGAACAAATTCTGCGTCGCTCCTGAAAAAGCATCGGCCCAGCTCAAAAACCCTGACCCGCTCCTGCTTGTGGCTAAGATTAAATTGAAGCACGTTAACCAAACCAACAGCCAGGGTTGAGCGCATGACCGACATCTGGCTGGCAATCGGGTTGAGCAAGGCAACATCCGAGGGCTCAATTGCCAGGGCCTTTTCATCCTTGGCATCCACAAAGCTATAGGTCACCACCTCCTGATAACCGCGATGAACCATTTTCCAGGCCAGCTCAAGCTCGGTTTTTTGCGCTTCTGAGCTTGGCAACATCACAAGTTTAGCGGAGGGTGGCGTTGCAGGAATTTGGTCGTAACCGTATAACCGGGCAACTTCTTCAATGAAATCAGCTTCAATGGCGAGGTCAAATCGGTAACTGGGGGGAGTTACTTCGAAGCCACCGTTGACAGCCTTGAGGGTCAGACCAAGACGCCCGAGCAGTTGAGCCATCGTATCGTCAGAGAGGTCAAGGCCAAGCACGCGTCGAACCCGCTCGGGACGCACCAGCACGGGCACCCGCCCGGGCAGGGAGCCCTTGATTTCCACTACGGCACTGGCTTCCCCTCCACCGCACAGCTCCAACAGCAATGTCGTGGCTCGCTCCAGGGCTTGCCGATTGGCCAAAAAATCAACGCCCCGTTCAAAGCGGTAGGCAGAATCAGAGCTTAGGGTCAAACGGCGGGCGCGTCCCGCAATTGCTTCCGGAGAAAAAAATGCGCTTTCCAGAAACACGTTGGAACTTCTGGGCGTCACTGCGGTAGCCTCGCCACCCATCACACCCGCTAATGCAACCGGGCCACTTTGGTCTGCAATCACCAACATGTCGGGTTGCAGCGCGACTTGTTGCTCGTTCAGCAAAGCCAGCGTCTCGTTGGATCGGGCATAGCGTACCGACAATGCCCCTTGCAACTTGTCTTCATCAAACGCATGAAGCGGCTGTCCTAACTCTATCAATACATAGTTGGTCACATCAACGACAAGACTTTTCGGGCGAAGCCCGGATCGAATAAGACGCCGGGCCATCCATTCAGGAGTTTGGGCGTCGGGTTGATTAAGACGCAGTGAGCGCCCCAGATAAAGAGGACAGGCTACTCCTTCCAGCACCTCGATCTTACGTTGCTTAAGGGCATTCGAGATGGGGGCGGGAGTTACCGCTATTGGCGTAAAAGGGGTGTTGGTAATAGCGGCAACTTCGCGCGCAACACCCTGTATGCACAGGCAATCCGCTCGGTTAGGGGTGAGCTTTAGGGTAAACAGGTAATCGTCAAGATCAAGCCATTGGCGCAGGTCTGACCCCGGGAGTGCGTTGGGGGCAAGAACCAGCAACCCGTCACTGGTTTGAGCCAAACCCAGTTCCTTTTCGGAACACATCATGCCAAACGACATAATGCCCCGCACCTTGGTTGCCTTGATTACCAGGCCCCCGGGCAACGTTGCGCCGACCAGTGCACACGGCGCCTTCATGCCTAAAGTGACGTTTTCTGCACCGCAAACGATTTGCAATGGGCTTGCTTGGCCCACTTCCACTGAAAGTAACTTGAGACGATCAGCCTCTGGGTGCTTATTGACTGCTTTTACTTCACCCACAACCACCTGGCCAAACAGGGGCGCAACAGGCTCCAGCGCCTCAACCTCCAACCCTGCCATGGTCAGGGCATGGGCAAGAGCGGATCGGTCAAGCGAAGGGTTGACCAGCGTGCGTAACCAGGATTCTGAAAATTTCATTTAGCGGAACTGTCGCAGGAATCTCAAATCATTATCAAAAAACATCCGCAAGTCATTGATTTTGTACCGTAACATAGCCAAGCGCTCGACACCCAATCCGAAAGCAAAGCCCACATGACGTTCGCTGTCTATCCCTAATGGTGCAAATACATTGGGGTGAACCATGCCGCAACCCAACACTTCCAGCCAACCCGTATGACCACAGATGCGACACCCCTCTCCATGGCAAATCACGCAACCAATGTCCATTTCGGCGGAGGGTTCGGTAAAGGGGAAAAAAGAAGGACGGAATCGGGCCTTTAAATGGTCCTCTTCAAAAAACTGGCGCATGAAGTCAATCAACACTCCTTTAAGCCCACTGAAGGTGACTTCTTCGTCCACCCATAAGCCCTCCACCTGATGAAACATGGGAGTGTGAGTCATGTCCGAGTCGCAACGATAAACCCTGCCAGGCACGATCACTTTGACCGGGGGCTTCTGCGCTTCCATATATCGTACTTGCATGGGGGAAGTATGGGTTCGCAGCACATGGGTGGGATCAAGATAGAACGTGTCATGCATGGCCCTGGCCGGATGATTTTCCGGAATATTAAGAGCCGTAAAATTGTATGCATCGGTTTCAATTTCAGGGCCGTCAGCCACATCAAAACCGATCGAATGAAACAGCTCCCGGATCCGAGCGAGTGTCAGGGTTACCGGATGCAAGCCGCCGTTGGCAGAACCTCTACCAGGAAGCGAAACATCAAGGGCCTGAGCCGACAGTTGTCGTTCGAGTTGTTGAGTTGCGATGTGTTCGCGACGTGCTTGAAGCGCTGCTTCTACAGCCAGCTTGGCGCGATTGATCTCGGCCCCTGCTGCTGGGCGCTCTTCGGGTAACAATTTACCCAATGCTTTGAGGCGTTCGGTGATGAGTCCTGATTTGCCCAGATAACGGGCCTTGACCTCTTCCAGCAGTGCCGGATTATCGATGACTGAGAGGGCGGCAAGCGCACTGTTCAGAATGGATTGGAGATCTTGCATCGGGATCTTCTTGGAATGGTCCGGCCCCCTTTATCTGGGGGCCGGGACAGATCAGGCTGTCAGGGTGGCACGGGCCGTATCGACCATTTTGGCAAAAGCCGGTTTGTCGAACACGGCGATATCCGCCAAAACTTTACGATCAACCTGGATGTCAGCCTTCTTCAAACCATTCATGAAGACGCTGTAGGTCATTCCACACTCGCGAGCAGCCGCATTGATACGGGCAATCCACAACACACGAAAATCGCGCTTGCGACGGCGGCGATCCCGGTAGGCGTATTGCCCAGCCTTCATCACCGCTTCTTTCGCGATGCGATAGACGTTTTTGCGACGTCCGCGGTACCCCTTGGCCTGATCGAGAATTTTTTTGTGGCGCGCGTGCGCCGTGACACCCCGTTTAACTCTTGGCATGTCAGGCCTCCTTACGCGTAAGGCAACATGGCTTTGATCGAGCCCATGTTGCTGGAATGAATTTCGGTCGTCCCTCGAAGCTGACGTTTGTTCTTGGTCGTCTTCTTGGTCAGGATGTGGCGCTTGAACGCCTGCGAGCGTTTGACACTACCGCTACCGCGCACTTTAAAGCGCTTGGCAGCTCCGCTCTTGGTCTTCATTTTGGGCATGATTGCTCCTGCTTTGTTTTAAACCGCGTCGGGTGGCTGGGAATGTCCCATCGCTTGTAAACCCGAACACGCCTTGTGGTACTGCTTGCTGCGATTATGATGCTACGGCTGTCGCAGTCTCAGCCTTTGGCTTGGAAGCCTTGGCTTCCTTACCTGGTTCTACCTTCTTCTTGGGGGCCAGTACCATTACCATCTGGCGCCCTTCCATTTTAGGAAACTGTTCTACCACTCCGTAGGGCATGAGATCAGCTTCGACTCGTTTGAGGAGGTTGTATCCCAATTCCTGGTGCGTCATTTCGCGGCCACGAAAGCGCAGTGTTACTTTGGTCTTGTCCCCTTCACTGAGGAATTTGATCAGGTTTCTTACTTTGATGGCGTAATCGCCTTCGTCCGTACCCGGGCGAAACTTGATTTCTTTGACCTGGATCTGTTTCTGCTTCACTTTGGCTTCATGCTGACGTTTGCTTTCGCGGTACTTGAACTTACCGTAGTCCATCAAACGACAAACCGGGGGTACTGCCATGGGAGCAATTTCCACCAGATCCACTTCGGCCTCCTCGGCCATACGCAGGGCTTCGGACAGCTTCACGATACCTAACTGTTCACTTTCCACCCCGACCAGACGGACTTCGGATACTGTAATTTCTCCGTTGATTCGGACTTCCTTCGATTGAGCGATAGTAACAACCTCCTGCCAATTAAAATCAAATATGCACCCCAAGCCCGCGATCACCGAGCTGACTGCATCCTCCTGCGGTTATTCAGTAACGCCCGATCGGGCCGCCACTTCAACGTTGAGACGGGAGATAAAAGTCTCAAGGGTCATTTGCCCAAGATCTTCGCCCCCACGACTTCTGACCGCCACCTGCTGCGACTGAGCTTCTTTATCACCAATAATCAACTGAAAAGGAAGCTTTTGAAGACTATGCTCTCGTATTTTATAGTTTATTTTTTCATTCCGCAAGTCAGACTCCACCCGGACCCCTTGATCTTTCAGGGTTTTTACCACAGTTGCGGTATATGCAGCCTGACCTTCAGAGATATTCATCACAACGACCTGGATTGGTGACAACCATAGGGGTAGCGCCCCGGCATAGTGTTCGATAAGTATGCCGATGAAGCGCTCAAGCGAACCCAGGATGGCACGATGCAGCATGACCGGTGTCTGGCGCGTATTGTCTTCAGCCACGTAACTGGCATCAAGGCGCTCTGGCATGGAAAAGTCGGCTTGGATCGTGCCGCATTGCCAGGTACGCCCGATGCTATCTCGCAAATGAAACTCGATCTTGGGGCCGTAAAACGCGCCCTCTCCCGGTAACGTCTCGAAAGCCACACCGGCTTGTTCAAGCGCAAAGCGCAGGGCCGCTTCTGACTTGTCCCAGATGTCATCAGAACCCACACGCTGCTCTGGGCGGGTAGCAAATTTGTACTGGATTTCTGTAAAACCGAAATCCCGGTAAACCCGACGCAGTAAATGAATGAAATCTGCCACTTCGGACTGGATCTGTGCTTCGGTGCAGAAGATGTGCCCGTCATCTTGCGTAAAGCCGCGCACCCGCATCATCCCGTGCAACGCGCCAGAGGGTTCGTTGCGATGGCATGATCCGAATTCTCCATATCTAACAGGTAGATCGCGATAACTCTTAATCCCTTGGTTGAATATCTGGACATGCCCTGGACAGTTCATCGGCTTGATCGCAAAGTCGCGCGATTCGGACTCTGTAGTAAACATGCTCTTGTGAAAATTGGCCCAATGACCAGATTTTTCCCACAGCGTGCGATCAAGAATCTGCGGGCAACGCACCTCCTGATAGCCGTTGTTACGGTACACGCCGCGCATGTACTGTTCGATTTCCTGCCAAAGAGCCCAGCCTTTTGGATGCCAGAAGATCATTCCCGGGGCCTCGTCCTGCAAATGAAATAGATCAAGCTGCTTGCCCAGACGGCGGTGGTCGCGCTTTTCGGCTTCCTCCAGCCGATGAAGGTAAGCATCCTGATCTTCCTTTTTGGCCCAGGCCGTGCCGTAGATGCGCGTAAGCATTTCATTGCGGGAGTCACCGCGCCAATAGGCACCGGCTACCCGCATCAGCTTGAACACCTTCAGTTTGCCTGTGGAAGGAACGTGGGGCCCACGGCACAAATCGACAAAATTGTCCTGGCGATAAAGCGAAATATCTTCATTGGCGGGAATGCTGGCGATGATTTCAGCCTTGTAGGCCTCCCCTATCCCCTTGAAATACGCCACTGCGTCATCGCGAGCCATGAGTTCGCGACGCACTGTAAGGTCGCGTTTGGCGATATCGGCCATGCGCTTTTCAATAGCCGCAAAGTCTTCCGGAGTAAAGGGTCGCTTATAAGAAAAATCGTAGTAAAAACCGTTTTCGATAACAGGCCCAATGGTGACCTGGGCATCGGGGAAGAGTTCCTTGACGGCGTGTGCCAGCAAGTGCGCGCTGGAATGGCGCAGGATTTCAATTCCTTCAGGATCCTTGTCAGTCACGATGGAGACATCGGCATCTTCGGCAATGACAGCAGACGTGTCTACCAACCGCCCATTAACTTTTCCGGCCAATGCTGCACGCGCAAGTCCAGCGCCAATACTGGTAGCCACTTCAGCGACCGTAAGCGGTGCAGGAAAGATGCGCTGCGAACCATCAGGCAATCGAATTGTGATCACAAAACATTCCTTATCTTGCGAGAGCGGGAATTTTAACACAGCATGGATGCCTCCCAAGACAGGAGCTCGCGCATGACCCATGAAATATTGGAGGGGAAAATAGTGAAGAATTGGTAGTGGACCAAGTCTGCGGCCAACCCTTCTCTACAGATTATTCCCTACTAACAGGGAATTGATTTCGGCTTATCTGGGAAGATAATCAGTAAGCGTCCAGCCGTACCACCTGTTTTTCTGAGCTGAGTTTGTGCACCCTGA
>VFSW01002757.1_pt1 | contig 26463 bp, 32 predicted proteins | sample 5358111 | NCBI WGS metagenome assembly VFSW01 (sample SAMN11554181, study PRJNA540505) | mine drainage metagenome | isolation source: sediment from site ElyBrook_90M | place: USA: Ely Copper Mine, Vershire, VT | collected 2017 | reverse complement strand
CGGGGGACCGGTGATCCCGGTGGAAATGGGACCCTCGGAGACCGGCGGTGACAGTCGGCGAGCCGCAGACGTCGAAAGTTGCCGCTTGATTGCTCGGGCGCGTTAGGCGAAGACTCCCACAACCTCGAGTACCTCCTCGAGTCGCCAGAAGGAGCCAGCGCGCGATGCAGCCTGCGGAACTTGGCCAACCGAGCGAACTGAGCTTGATCGCGCCCGTCGACGGAGTTCTGACTGCGCTCGAAGACCTGCCGGATCCCGTATTCTCCGGAAAGATGATGGGCGATGGCGTTGCCATCGATCCCACAGGGTCGGTCCTCTCCGCACCGTGTGCAGGTACGATCGTTCAGGTGCATCGGGCGAAACACGCGCTCACGCTGCGCACTGACCTAGGCCCCTCGGTTTTGCTCCACGTGGGGATAGATACGGTGTCGCTCGGCGGGAAGGGTTTCAGGACGGTCGTCAACGAAGGCGACCATGTCGATGTTGGACAAGCTCTCATCGAATTCGACTTGGACGCCATCGTTCAGAGCGCTCCGAGCGCTGCGGTGGTGCTTGTCGTCACCGAGGGAGGTCAGCCGTTTTCGTTCCGGAGGGCGGACGGTCCGGTCAAAGCTCGCAGCGACGAACTTCTGCGTTTCGCACCCCATCCTGGGGCGAGGCAGGAGCCGAAAGCCGAATCGGGCGAAGTCTTCAATAGCGAGCCCATTACCATCGTGAATCCGAACGGTGTCCACGCCAGGCCTGCAGCTCAGCTGTCGACCCTCGCCAAGAAATTCCAAGCCCGAATCACCATTCACAAGGGGACGGCGGAAGCCTCAGCAACGTCAGTCACCGAGATCATGGCGCTCGACCTGGCGAAAGGTGAAAAAGTCAGGCTCTCCGCCCAGGGGGGCGAGGGACGGGAGGCGGTGCGCGCTCTCAAGGCCCTCATCGAGTCCGGGCTCGGCGAGGACCTAACGAAGACACAGGTCGCGACGCAAGCTCAGAGGTTCGTCTCGACGGATCCCAATCTCGTTGGTGGCGTTCCGGCCGCTGGCGGCCTCGCGATTGGGACCATCAAGCTGAAGACGTTCGAGGTGCCCGCGTTCGCGGCAAAGTGTGACCGGCCGACGGAAGAGGAGCAGCGGTTGCGAGGAGCCCTGAAGGCTGCCCGAACTGAGCTCGGCGCTTCGAGGCAGACGTTCGCCCGTCAGAACGAGGTGGAGAAGGCTCAGATTTTCGCTGCTCACGAGGCGCTCTTGGCTGACGAAGGTCTGGAGAAGGATTCGACGGTCGCCATTCGCGCCGGCGCTTCGGCGCCTGCTGCCTGGCAGGAAACAATTGCGGCGCACGCTCAGAAACTCTCGGCTCTCAACAATCCGCTCATGCGGCAGAGGGCCGACGACTTGCGGGACATCGGCCATCGCGTGCTGCTCAAGATTCTCGGCGTGACGACGGACGGTGCTGCCTACGCCAAGGGCACCGTTCTCGTCGGCGACGAATTGACGCCTTCCGACGTCGCCCAGTTGGACCCTGCCCTCATCGCGGGGCTCGCGACACGCTACGGCGGGAGCACGTCGCATGCGGCCATCATTGCGCGCTCCATCGGGATTCCCTACGTGGCGGCGCTTGGCGACGCCGCGGCTCGATTGAAATCGGGCTCGAGCGTCATCATCAACGGCGACAAGGGTTTTCTCCAGCTAAATCCCAGCGCCAAGCAGCTCGAGGATACCGAGCTGGAGATCAAGCGTCTTGGCGACCTTCGTGCCCTGCGCCTGAGTGCGGCACACCAACCTGCCGTCACCACCGACGGTCGCAAAATCGAAATCGGTGCCAACATCGGCAACGCGAAGGAAGCCGCGGAAGCGGTGGAAAAGGGTGGCGACGGCGTCGGCCTCTTGCGGTCGGAGTTCTTGTTCCTGAAGCGACGCCAAGCTCCCACCGAGGAGGAGCAGCGCAAGGAGTTCGAAGCCATAGGAAAGGCGCTAGGCGAAACGAGAACGCTCGTCGTGCGGACCCTCGATATCGGTGGCGATAAGCCGCTGCCCTACATGCCGATGGAGCCCGAAGAGAACCCGTTCTTGGGTATTCGCGGCCTGCGCCTCTCGCTTCGTTACCCGGACATGTTCGAAGAGCACATCCGCGCGATCTTGTCGGCGGCGCCGCTCACTCGGCTGTCCATCATGTTCCCGATGGTGGCCCAGCTCGGCGAGTTCCGAGAGGCTAAGGCCGCCGTCGAGAAGGAGATGCGCAAGCTCTCCGTCGACCCAAGCCGCGTCGCTATCGGCGTCATGATCGAAGTGCCCTCGGCCGCGATTCTAGCCGACGCTATGGCCGCGGAGGCCGATTTCTTCTCCATCGGGACGAACGACCTCACGCAATACACGCTGGCCATGGACCGGGGGCACAAGGAACTCACGAAGAAGGCAGACGCCCTCGACCCTTCCGTCTTGCGCCTAATAGCCATGACTGTGCAAGGTGCCCATCCCAAGAAGAAATGGGTCGGGATCTGCGGAGGGCTCGCCGCAGAGACGATTGCCCTTCCATTGCTCGTTGGTCTCGATGTGGACGAGCTCAGCGTGCCCGCGCCGGTTATCCCCGACCTGAAGGCGGGTGTGCGCCTTCTCTCCCACCAGCAATGTCGGGAACTCGCCAAACGGGCACTCGCACTACCCAGCGCGGAGGCAGTACGTAGTCTCCTCCACGATTTTGGCAGTCAGCCTCGAGGTACAAAAGCATGAGCGCTTTCAACGACGCGTTTGCGACGCTCCAGAAGATCGGCAAGTCCTTGATGCTGCCGGTATCCGTGTTGCCGGTGGCCGGCATTCTCCTCGGAGTCGGGTCTGCCGGTTTCACCTTTATGCCGACAATCGTCTCGGAAATGATGGCCAAAGCGGGCGGCTCGATATTTGGCAGCTTGCCGCTCATCTTCGCAATCGGTGTGGCCCTCGGTCTGACCGAGAACGATGGCGTTGCGGCGCTGGCAGCCATCGTCGGCTACGCGGTTCTACTCGGAACTATGGGCGTCGTCGCGAGCGCGTTCGGCGTCGAGACGAAGCTCATCATGGGCATTCCTTCGGTGGACACCGGGGTGTTCGGTGGCATCGCCATCGGGCTCATCGCGGGCAACCTGTTCCTGCGTTACTTCAAGGTGAAGCTCCCAGCGTATCTTGGCTTTTTCGCCGGCAAGCGGCTCGTTCCGATCCTCACGGCCTTCGCGGCCATCGGGCTAGGCGTAGTGCTTAGTTATATATGGCCGCCCATCGGGCGCGGGATTCGCGCGTTCTCGCTCTACGCATCAGAAGGCAACCCCCGTCTCGCGTTCGGCATCTACGGCGTCGTCGAGCGGCTGCTCCTCCCCTTTGGTCTGCACCACATCTGGAACGTGCCCTTCTTCTTTGAAGTGGGCAGTTACAAGCACGGGACGGAAGTCGTGCGCGGCGAGATCCAGCGATTCATGGCTGGGGACCCGACCGCGGGGAACCTAGCGGGGGGATATCTCTTCAAGATGTGGGGGTTGCCCGCTGCTGCCTTTGCCATCTGGCATACCGCCAAGCCCGAGAACAGGGCCAAGGTCGGCGGTATCATGATTTCGGCGGCGCTGACGTCGTTCCTCACGGGCATCACCGAACCGATCGAATTCTCGTTCTTGTTCGTGGCGCCGGCCCTCTACGGGATCCACGCTCTCCTCGCGGGCACGGCTTTTTGGCTGTGCATCACGCTGGGGATCAAGCATGGCACGTCGTTTTCCCACGGGCTCATCGACTACATCGTGCTTTTTCCGAAATCGCACAACGCACTATGGTTGTTGGTGCTGGGCCCCCTTTGGGCAGCGGCCTATTACGGAATCTTCCGCACGCTGATCGTCAAGTTTGACCTGAAGACACCAGGGCGGGAACGCGAGACCGAAGCCGAGGTGGCCGAGCCCGCTCTTTCCGAAGGCGGAATGGCGCCGGCGCTCGTCGGGGCGTTCGGGGGAGCCGCGAACATCAGGAGCTTGGATGCGTGCATTACGCGTCTTCGAATCCAGGTGGCCAACCCCGATCTCGTCGACAAAGACCGCCTGAAGGCGCTCGGTTCCGCCGGAACCGTCGTGATCGGCGACGGCGTCCAATCCATTTTCGGCACGCTCTCAGAAAATATGAAGACGGAGATGCAGGAATACATTCGCGCAGGCGGGACAGGTGCCAGTGCGCTAGCGTCTGGAGTTTCCAAGAAGCTCCCCGATGCAACGGCGAAGGGGGCCGAGCCGAAGGCTTCGAGTCGAAGGGCGGCGCCCTCCATCAGCGTCGAGGGTTTGATGGCCGCTCTTGGTGGCATTGGCAATATAGGCGAAGTGGCGGCGTGCGCGACAACGCGCCTGCGTGTAGATGTCAAGGAACAGGCCCGCGTCAACGCCGCCGAGCTGAAGTCTGCCGGCGTCCTTGCTGTCGTCCCGATCCATGATCGGCTGCTGCATCTCATCGTCGGTGTTCAGGCCAAGGCGCTGGAGGAGGAGCTGAAGCGACGCGTGGCGGCGTGATCGGAAGCCGAGGCCCCCTCCGTTCAGGGTTCCAGCACGTCGGCGCCGTCGTTTCGGACGGAGCGTTCGCTTGAAGGGTGTCTGGAGCAGGCGCGGCTGCACGTGAAAGGGGTGTCTGCGAGCTTGGTCAGCTGAGCCGGATCGACGCAATGAGCGAGCCGCGGGCACCATCGGTGCGCCCGCGGCGTCATTCCATTCCATGCGCCGCGCGTCACGTCGCACCGCCCGAGCCCCCCCCGGGTGCCGGTGTGGGGCTCGGGGCAGCGGCCGCGCTCGCCCCGAAGAAGAGCCAGTGAAGGGACCTTGAGCCTCCAGCCCCTTCCTTTTCCCCTTGCGCATCCAGCCTTCCTGCGTACACTGCCCCTCCCCGCGCGTCCGGGCCTTGCTGCACGTTCGCGCGACGTTTTCCTCCAAGACATCTTCGAACGATTCAGGCGTCCGTAACGGCCCGCGCCGTCGAGCGAAAGGCTCGATGCCCGTGGGTACGACGGTCGCCACGAGGCTCCGACCATGGTCAGCAAGGCAATCGCCCGATTCTCACGGATAAGCCCGCGAAAGGCGCGGGTGATTGTCAATCTCGTGCGCGGGCGCCAGGCGGGCGAGGCGCTTCAGCTCCTCGAGTTCACACACAAATCCGCCGCTCCCATCGTCCAGAAGCTCATCGAGAGCGCGGTGGCGAACGCCAAGACGCAGAGCCCGGGGGTCGACGTCGACACCCTTTTCGTCGAGACGGCCTTCGTCGACAAGGCGCCCAACAAGCACATGCGCCGCTGGCGCCCCCGCGCGATGGGTCGCGCGACACGCGTCCAGAAGGGCCTCAGCCACATCACCATCATCCTCGGAGAGCGCTGAGCGCGTCGCCGGAGAGACAGAGAGAAACTTACTCATGGGTCAGAAAGTCCACCCGTACGGCTTCCGCCTCGGCGTCATCAAGACGTGGAACTCGAAATGGTTCGAGGACAAGAGCTACTCGAAGTGGCTTCACGAGGACATCCGCATCAAGCGGGCCGTCAAGGATTACCTGCAGAACGCGGGCATCGCGGGCGTCGAAATCGAGCGCGCCGCGAGCAAATGCAAGGTGATCGTCTTCACGGCTCGGCCGGGCATGGTCATCGGCAAGGGCGGCAAGGGGATCGAGACGCTGAAGGTGGGCAACCTGAAGACCGCGGCAAAGGGCGAGACGCTCTTTCCCGGTGTTCAATCGTTTACGGACAACGAGGTCTTCATCGACGTCCAGGAGGTGCGCAAGGCCGAGACGGCGGCGCAGCTCGTCGCCGAGAACATCGCCACGCAGCTCGAGCGCCGCGTCGCCTTCCGCCGCGCCATGAAGAAGGCTCTCTCGACGGCGATGAAGTTCGGGGCGAAGGGCATCCGCGTTCGGTGTGCGGGTCGCCTCGGCGGCAGCGAGATGAGCCGCGTCGAGACGTACCGCGAGGGGCGCGTGCCCCTTCACACTCTCCGTGCCGACATCGAGTTCGGGACCGCCGAGGCTCGCACGAAGTACGGCATCATCGGCGTTAAGGTGTGGGTCTTCAAGGGCGAGGTGCTCCAGCGCCGCAACCGCCGCCCGCAGTTGGCCGGAGTCTAGGAGCCAGAGATGCTTTCGCCGAAGCGCACCAAGTACCGAAAGGCCCAGAAGGGCAACAACCGCGGGATCGCCCACCGGGGCAGCAGCGTCTCCTTCGGGGACTTCGCCATGCAGGCCATGGAGCCCGGGCGCGTCACCTCACGCCAGATCGAAGCGGCGCGCATGGCGATCACGCGTCACGTCAAGCGCGCCGGAAAGCTTTGGATCCGCATCTTCCCCGACCGGCCGGTGACCAAGAAGCCCCTCGAGGTCCGCATGGGTGGCGGCAAGGGCGGCGTCGAGGAGTGGGCGGCGCAGGTGCTTCCGGGGCGGGTGATGTACGAGCTGCAGGGCGTCGACGAGAAGACGGCGCGTGAGGCGTTCCGGCTCGCCGGCCACAAGCTCCCCGTCGCATACAAGTTCCTCTCGCGTGGAGAGATCGCATGAAAGCCGCAGATTTGCGCGAGAAGACCGTCGACGACCTGGTCGAGCTCGAGAAGTCCTTCGCTCGCGACTTCTTCAAGGCGCGCCTCAAGAACTTCACGAACCAGCTCGACGACACGAGCGCGATCCGGAAGACCAAGCGCGACCGGGCGCGGGTGCTGACGGTCCTGAGTCAGCTTCGCGCGGCGAGCCCTGGATCCTCCGAGGCGGAGCCCAAGAAATCGAAATCGAAGAAGAAGGGTGAGGCGAAGTAGCGATGACGGAGCAAGTGCCGGCGGAGGCCGGTCACGACGTTCACGGCTTCCGACGCAAGATGCTCGGGCGCGTCGTGAGCGCCAAGATGAAGAAGACGGTCGTCGTCGAGGTGGTCACCCACCGCCGGGACCCACTGTACGGCAAGTACGTCCGGTCGCGCGCCCGCTACAAGGTGCACGACGAGAAGGGCGAGTATCGCGCCGGCGACGAGGTCGAGATCCAGGAGAGTCGCCCCCTCAGCCGCGAGAAGCGCTTCGTCGTCACGCGCCTCGTGAAGAAGTTCGTCGAGGAATGAAGCCATGATCCAGATGCGCACCATCCTGGAAGTGGCCGACAATTCCGGCGCGAAGCGGGTCCAGTGCATCAAGGTGCTGGGCGGGTCGCGCAGGCGCTACGCCCGCTTGGGGGACGTCATCGTCGTCTCGATCAAGGAGGCTCTCCCCGGAACGAAGGTGAAAAAGGGGGACGTGGCGCAGGCCGTCGTCGTCCGCGTCCGCAAGCAGACCGGCCGTGCAGACGGCAGCTACATCCGCTTCGACGAGAACAGCGCCGTTCTCGTCAACAAGGAGCGCGAGCCCATCGGGACGCGCATCTTCGGCCCGGTCGCCCGCGAGCTCCGCGCGAAGAAGTTCATGAAGATCATCTCGCTCGCGCCGGAGGTGCTGTGATGGCCGCGCGCATTCGCAAGGGCGACACGGTCGTCGTGATCAGCGGCAAGGACAAGGGCAAGACCGGCAAGGTCATGCGCGTCCTTCGCGAGGAAGATCGCGTTCTCGTCGAGGGGGTCAACCTCGTGAAGCGCCACACGCGTCCGACGCCGCGCAATCCTTCCGGCGGCATCATCGAGCGCGAGCAGCCCCTCCATGCGAGCAAGGTGATGCCGGTCGACCCGAAGACGGGCAAGGGCACGCGCGTGCGCTTCAAGACGCTCGAGAACGGCCAGAAGATTCGGCTCGCAATGAGCGGGGATGAGATCCCCACGGTGACGGTGGAGTAGGGCCATGGCGGAAGAGAAGAAGGCTCCGAAGGGCGAATCGAAGAACGAGAAGGCCGGCGAGTCGCAAGAGAAGCCGGCCAAGCAGCCCAAAGAGGCCAAGGGGGGTGGCGGCAAGGGAGAGAAAGGTCGGAAGGCCAGGGGCGGCGAGGGCGCGACCGTCGGGCGAGCCGCTGCGCCGACGTCGACGTCCGAGGTAGTTCCGCCGCGCCTGCTCGGCCGCTACAAGGAGCAGGTCGTCCCCGCGCTCACGAAGCAGTTCAACTACAAGAACCCGATGCAGGTCCCCCGCCTGCAGAAGATCGTCGTCAACATGGGGCTCGGGGCGGCGGTCGCGAACCCGAAGATCATCGACTCGGCGATCGAAGAGCTCCGGGCGATCAGCGGGCAGAAGCCCGTCGTGACGCGTTCGAAGAAGGCGATTGCGAACTTCAAGCTCCGTGCGGGTCTGCCCATCGGGGCGATGGTGACGCTCCGCAGCTCGCGCATGTGGGAGTTTCTCGACCGTCTGGTCGGCGTGGCGCTCCCCCGAACCCGCGATTTCAAGGGCATCTCGCGCAAGGCGTTCGACGGCAAAGGCAATTACACGCTCGGCCTCCGCGAGCAGATCATCTTCCCCGAAATCAACTACGACAAGATCGACGCGATCAAGGGGCTCAACATCAGCATCGTGACGACGGCAAAGACGGACGAAGAGGGCCGCGCCCTTCTCCAACAACTCGGGATGCCGTTCCGAGCCGCATGACGAGTCCCGTTCGAGGGAAGCGCAGCCGCGCTCCTCGAGCCCCCCAGCCGAACCAGTTCAGGAAAGCGACGACCGAAGGAAACATTCATGGCCCGTGCCTCTCAGTTCGCAAAACTCAACCGCAGGCCCAAGTTCTCGGCGCGCCACCACAATCGGTGCAAGGTGTGCGGGCGTCCGCGCGGCTATTACCGCAAGTTCGAGCTGTGCCGCATTTGCCTCCGCATCTTCGCGCTCCGTGGGGAAATCCCCGGCGTGATCAAGGCGAGCTGGTGACGCCATGATGACCGACCCGATCGCGGACATGCTGACGCGCATTCGCAACGCCACTACGGTGCGACACGACCGCGTCGAGCTGCCTCATTCCCACCTGAAGGAGCACGTCGCGAGCGTGATGAAGTCGGAGGGATACCTCGACGACGTTCGCGTGAGCGAAGGCAGCGACGGCCCGCGCGTCCTCACGTTGGTCCTGCGCTACGGGCGCGACCGCCAGTCGGCGATCGACGGCATCCGCCGCGTCTCGACGCCCGGAAGGCGCGTCTACGTTCGGCACGACCGGATCCAGCGAGTGTGCTCCGGCATGGGGATCTCGATTCTCAGCACGAGCCGGGGCGTGATGACCGACCGCGAGGCGCGCCGGCAGCGTGTGGGCGGCGAGCTGCTCTGCGAGGTTTGGTGAGCGCCATGACGAGCACGACGCATTTGCAAGCATCCGCTCCGGCGGCTCAAAAGGAAGGAGATCCGCTCCGCCTGTCGCGCGTGGGCAAGCGTCCGATCCCCCTCCCCAAGGGCGTCACTGCGTCCCTCAAGGAGCAGATCATCGCCGGCACGTCTCCGACGCAGCCGGGGCGTGGTCAATATCTGGAGGTGAAAGGCCCGAAGGGCACTCTCGTTCGGAAGCTGACGCCGAACGTGAACGTGAAGGTCGACGCCGCGGGCATCGTCGTGTTGCCGGCCGTGGGCGGGCGCGACGGCGCTCGCTTTCAGGGCCTCGCACGCGCGCTCTTCGCGGGCATGGTGAAGGGAGTGGCCGAGGGCTACACGAAGACGCTCCAGCTCGTCGGGACCGGCTACCGCGGGGAGCTCAAGGGCCAGGTGCTCAACCTGAGCCTGGGCTTTTCGCATCCCATCTCCTTTCCGCTCCCGCAGGGGGTGAAGTGCGAGATCCCGGCAGACTCCAAAGGAACGATCCTCATCCTTACCGGTTCGGACAAGGAAAGGATGGGGGAGACGGCCGCCAAGATCCGCGCTTTCCGGCCGCCGGAGCCGTACGGCGGCAAGGGCGTGCGCTACCAGGGCGAGAAAGTCCGCGAGAAGGCGGGCAAGGCTGCCAAGGCGGGCGGAGGCAAGTAGAGCGATGGCGATGCGAATCGTTGGGCGAGAGCGTAGAAAACTGCGCATCCGCCGGAAAATCTCGGGCACCCAGGAGAAGCCGCGGCTCACCGTCTTCCGCAGCTCCAAGCACATTTACGCGCAGGTCGTCGACGACGCAGCCGGAGCGACGGTGGCTCATGCGTCGACGCTGTCACGCGAAGTGCGCGGCGAGGTGAACGACGCCAGCAAGCTGGACGCCGCGAAGAAGGTCGGTCACACCATCGCCAAGCTTCTCCTCGCGAAGGGCATCGAGAAGGTGGTCTTCGACCGCAACGGCTACCTCTATCACGGCCGCGTGCGCGCCCTGGCCGACGCCGCGCGCGAAGCCGGCTTGAAGTTCTAGATCGGAGATACAACGCTCATGGCCTTCGACGTTTCCAGGTTTCCCAACGCTGTCGGCGCTGCCGCCGACGCCCTCCAGATCGACGAAGAGAAGCTCAAGGAGCGCGTCATCTACATCAACCGCGTGGCGAAGGTCGTCAAAGGCGGCCGTCGCTTCAGCTTCAGCGCGCTCGTCGTCGTCGGAGACGAGGCGGGTCACGTCGGCGTGGGCCTCGGGAAGGCGAACGAGGTGCCCGAGGCGATCCGCAAAGGGAATGACCAGGCGCGGAAGAACGTCTTCCGCGTGCCGCTCGACGGTGTGACGATTCCCCACGCGACGCTCGGGCACTTCGGCAGCGGCCGCGTGTTCCTCAAGCCGGCGTCGCAGGGGACGGGCGTCATCGCCGGGGGTGCGGTGCGCGCCGTCGTCGAGAGCGCAGGGATCCACGACATCCTGACGAAGTGCCTCGGCAGCTCGAACCCCCACAACGTCGTTCGGGCGACGCTCCAAGCGCTCCGATCGCTCCGCAGTCTCGAGCAGTTCGCGAACAAGCGCGGCAAGCAGACGGACGACTTGGTCGAGGCCAAGGTGGCCAAGGTGGCCAAGGTGGCTGCGGCCGGCGGGGAGCCCGCCCCCGCGGGCCAGGCCTGAGAAGGACGAGGGAGCATGAAGCCCAAGCTTCGAGTGACGCAGACGAAGAGCACCATCGGCCAGCAGAACGCCATGCGCGCGACGATCCACGGCCTGGGCCTTCGTGGCCCCGGCAGCCACGTCGTCGTGGCCAACACGCCGTCGTTTCGTGGCGCCATCAAGAAGGTCATCCACCTGGTGAGCGTCGAAGAGGTAAATAATGGCTGACACGTTGAGCAAGCTCGCCAAGCCCGCGGGAGCGACGCGCGCGAAGACTCGTCTGGGCAGGGGCGTCGGCTCGGGGCTCGGCAAGACGGCCGGCCGCGGGCAGAAGGGTCAATATGCCCGCGTGAGGGGCTTCAAGCCGCACTTCGAGGGCGGACAGACCCCCATCCAGCGTCGTTTGCCCAAGCGTGGGTTCCGCAACCCGTTCCCGACGGTCACCGCGGAGGTCAACGTCGGGGACCTGGAGGTATTCGCCGCCGGGGCCAACGTCGATGAGAAGGCCCTCCTGGCGCACGGGCTCGTCCGGGGCGCCTTCGATCGCATCAAGGTCCTGGGGACGGGGGAGCTGACGAAAGCCGTGACCGTTTCGGCCCATGCCTTCTCCAAAGCCGCGGCGGAGAAGATCCAGAAGGCGGGGGGCAAGGTCGTGCTCGTCGGGAGCACGTCCGCGCCGGGTACCCCATAGAGGTTTCGATGTCCGCGCTGTCTGCCTTCTCCAATATCGGCAAGGTCCCGGAGCTGCGCCGGCGCGTCATCTTCACGATCGTTCTCCTCGCCGTCTACCGCATCGGCGTCTTCGTCACGATCCCCGGCGTCGACCGGACGGTGATGAACGCCGTGGTCCACCGGCCCGGTGCGGGGTTGCTCGGCCTCTTCAACATGTTCAGCGGAGGGGCTCTCGGCAACATGTCGATCTTCGCGCTGGGCATCATGCCCTACGTCAGCGCGAGCATCATCCTTCAGCTCCTCACGATGGTGTTCAAGCCGCTCGACGACCTGCGCAAAGAGGGCGAGCAGGGCCAGCGCAAGATCAACCAGTACACGCGCTACGGGACCATCGCGCTCTCGCTTCTCCAGGCCTTCGGCACCGCTCTCAGCGTCGAGGGCATGAACAACGGCGACGTGTCCGACGCCTCCGCCATCGGGGACGTGGTCAACCACCCGGGCTGGGGTTTCCGCCTGATGACGATGATCACGCTGACGACCGGCACGGCCTTCATGATGTGGGTCGGCGAGCAGATCACGGAGCGCGGCATCGGCAACGGGATCTCGCTGCTCATCTTCGCCGGGATCGTGGACGGCATTCCGCAGGGGGTGACGGGCTATTTCGCGACGAACAAGGGCAACATCAAGCCGCTCAACCTGGCGCTCGTCGTCGGGATCGTGCTCGCGACGGTCGCGACGATCGTGTTCTTCGAGCGGGCGTATCGTCAGATCCCCATTTACTACGCTCGCAGGACCGTCGGCCGGCGCGTCTACGGAGGGCAGACTGCGCACCTGCCGCTTCGGGTGAACACGGCCGGCACCATCCCGCCGATCTTCGCCTCGTCGCTCCTCATGTTTCCGGCGACGCTCGCCAACTTCAAAGTGCCCGGCATGGCCCAGCTCCAGGCGATGCTTACCCGCGGGGACTGGGCGTTCAACACCTTCTACGTCATCCTCATCATCTTCTTCTGCCACTTCTACACGGCGGTCACGTTCCAGCCGGTGGACGTGGCGGACAACCTGAAGAAGCAGCAGGCGTTCATTCCGAGCGTGCGCCAGGGCAAGCAGACCGCCGACTACATCGACTACGTCCTGACGCGCATCACGTTCGGTGGCTCCCTCTACGTCGCGGCAGTCTGCATCGTTCCGAGCATCATCAGCCAGCAGCTTCACGTTCCGTTCCGCTGGGGCGGGACGTCCATCATGATCGTCGTCGGGGTGGCCCTCGACACGGTGGCGCAGGTCGAGGCACACCTCATCACGCGCAACTACGAGGGCCTGTCGGGTGGGGGCGGGCGCACGTCGCGCATCCGCGTGCGAAGGGATTGACGGTATGCGGCTCGTATTCGTGGGCCCGCCCGGAGCGGGCAAGGGAACGCAGGCGAAGGTCGTCGGCGCGAAGTACGGGATCCCACAGATTTCGACGGGAGACATGCTCCGCCAGGCGAAGGCGGAAAACCGCTTGCCGAGCGACTTCGTCGCAAAGATGGCGGCCGGGGCGCTCGTCCCGGACGAGGTGGTGGTCGGCCTCATCGACGAACGGACGCGGCAGCCGGACAGCGTCTCCGGCTTCCTCCTCGACGGCTTCCCTCGAAACCTCTCCCAGGCCAAGGCGCTCGACCAGATGCTTCGTGCGCGCGGCCTCGGGCTCGACCGCGTCCTGGCCCTCGAGGTCCCGAAAGACCTCCTGCTCGAGCGTGCCATCCTGCGTCGGACGGACAAACGTACTGGACAGATTTACCACTTGAAGTACAACCCTCCCCCCCCGGATGCCGACCTTGAGCACCGGGCGGACGACCGCGAGGAGGTCGTTCGCAAGCGTCTCGACGAATACGACGCGAGCACCGCGGTGCTCCTCCCATACTACGAAGCCCAGGGAATCATGAAGCGAGTGAACGGAGTCGGAAGTGTAGATGAGGTCACCGGGCGCATACTCGAGGCGCTTGGTTCGTGAGAGCAATGGGCGAACGTCGTGAGCGCAAGGAGCCGAAAGGCGACAAGCTGGAGTTCGACGGCGTGGTGCAAGAGGCGCTGCCGAACGCGATGTTCCGCGTGAAGTGTGACAACGGCTTGGTCGTGCTCGCGACGATCAGCGGGAGGATGAGGCAGTTTTACATCCGGATCCTTCCGGGGGACCGGGTGACCGTCGAAGTGAGCCCCTACGACCCGAGCCGCGGCAGAATCACGTACCGTCACAAGTGAGCGAAGAGTCCGTCATGAAGGTCCGTCCCAGCGTCAAGAAGGTTTGCGAGAAGTGCAAGGTGGTCCGCCGCAAAGGCGTCGTGCGGATCATTTGTGAGAACCCCCGCCACAAGCAACGTCAAGGATAAGAGGCAGACATCCATGGCCCGCATCGCAGGCGTCGACCTGCCCCGTCACAAACACATCGCCTACGCGCTGCCGTACCTCTACGGGATCGGCAGAGCCGCCGCGCGCCGCATCTGCGAAAAGACCGGCATCCCGGCCAACAAGCTCACCGAGGAGCTCACCGAGGGCGAGATCCGCAAGATCCGCGAGGTGCTCGAGGCCGACTACAAGGTGGAGGGCGATCTTCGGCGCGAGGTGCAGATGAACATCAAGCGCCTGATGGATCTCGGGTGCTACCGGGGCCTGCGGCACCGGCGCGGCCTCCCGGTCAACGGTCAGCGTACACACACGAACGCGCGCACGCGGAAGGGTCCCCGCAAGGGCATTCTGACGCGCGCTCGCAAGGCGCCGACGGGCTCCTGACGGAAGAGACGAGGAGAGAGACCGAGTCATGTCGCAATCCAAGACCAGCATTCCCCCTGCTTCTTCGGCCGCGCCCAGCGCGGGCGGTGCCAAGCCCAAGCCGGGCAAGAAGAAGGTGAAAAAGAACGTCGCGACGGGGATCGCCCACATCCAGTCGACGTTCAACAACACGGTGGTGACGATCACCGACATCAACGGCAACACGGTCGGTTGGTCGAGCGCCGGCGCCCGCAACTTCAAAGGCTCGCGCAAGAGCACGCCCTTTGCGGCGCAGCTCGCCGCGGAAGAGGCGGCGCGCAAAGCGATGGAGCACGGGATGCGCTCGATCGCGGTGTTCGTGAAAGGCCCGGGCGCGGGACGCGAGAGCGCGCTTCGAGCGCTCCAGGCGGTCGGCTTCAAGGTGACTTTGATTCGCGACGTGACGCCGGTCCCCCACAACGGGTGCCGGCCTCCCAAGCGTCGCAGGGTATAGGCATCCCGGCGCAGCGCCGGTCCGGGACGAAGCGCATCAGCGTGTAAACCGGTTTTCGAAAGGCCTCGCAAGCGAATCGGCTGCGAGTCCACGAAGTAGAGAAGGGACGAAGAATGGCTCGTTATCATGGTCCGGTCTGCAAGCTCTGTCGCCGGGAGGGCATGAAGCTCTTCCTGAAGGGCGAGCGCTGCTACACGGAGAAGTGCTCGTATACGCGACGGCCGTATCCGCCCGGCCAGCACGGGCAGGCTCGCATCAAGCTCAGCGAGTACGCGATCCGCCTTCGCGAGAAGCAGAAGGTCCGGCGCGTCTACGGCGTCGTGGAGCGGCAGTTCCAGAAGTACTACTTCGACGCGGCCCGCCGGAAGGGGCGCACCGGCGAGCAGATGCTCGGGCTTCTCGAGTCGCGCCTCGACAACGTCGTGCACCGCCTGGGCTTTGCCTTCACGCGCGCGCAAGCGAGGCAGCTCGTTCGGCACGGGCACTTCCTCGTGAACGGCAAGCGGGTCGACATCCCGAGCGTCATCCTTCGTCCCGGCGACAAGGTGGAAGTGCGTGAGAAGAGCCGGGAGATCAAGGAGATCGTGGCGTCGCTCGCGCAGGTCGAGAAGCGCCCCCAGCTCTCGTGGCTCGAGCTCGACAAGAACAACTTCGCGGGCATGTTCAAAGGCTCCCCGGTTCGCGATGAGATGAACGAGCCGGCCATCCGAGAGCAGTACGTCGTCGAGTATTATTCGCGTTAGTCCATTCGAAAAACACGGGCAGGCGACGGGCAGACCCGGAGAGCGGGTTCGAAGGGCTGCCGGGATCGCCGCGTGAAACCCTGAAAGAAGAAAGAGGAGAGAGCATGTCGACCCAAAGCATCGTCACGCGCAACTGGCGCGACCTCATTCGGCCGCGCGGCATCCACGTCGAGGGCGAGTCCCTGACGGAGTTCTATGGCAAGTTCACGGCCGAGCCCCTCGAGCGCGGGTACGGCATCACCGTCGGCAATTCCCTCCGGCGCATCCTCCTCTCCTCGCTTCAGGGCGCGGCGATTACGGCCATCCGCACGGAGGGCGCCCTGCACGAGTTCACGAGCGTGCCGGACGTCGTGGAGGACGTGACCGAGATCATCCTCAACCTGAAGGAAGTGGTCTTGCGCGCGGCGACGCCGAAGACGTACCAGGTACGCATCGACAAGGAGGGCCCGGGCATCGTGCACGCGCGCGACATCCAGCTCGTCGACGGCCTCCAGGTGCTGAACCCGGACCACGTGATCGCCACCCTGGACAAGAAGGGTCCCCTCGTCATGGACCTCACGGTCAACGTGGGGCGCGGCTACGTGCCCGCGGAGCGCAACAAGACGCCGACGATGCCGATCGGCACGATCCCCATAGACGCGCTCTTCTCGCCGATCCGCAAGGTCAACTACACCGTGACGAACGCCCGCGTCGGGCAGCAGACGGACTACGACAAGCTTTCGCTCGAGGTGTGGACGAACGGGAGCGTGAAGCCGCAGGATGCGGTGGCGTTCGCCGCCAAGATCCTGAAGGAGCAGGTCTCGATCTTCATCAACTTCGAGGAGACCGAGGAGACCCAGTACGCGCCGGTCGGCAACGAGGAAGAGCCTCTCAACGAGAACCTCTTCCGGAGCGTCGACGAGCTCGAGCTCAGCGTGCGCAGCGCCAACTGCCTGCAGAACGCGAACATTCAGCTCATCGGCGAGCTCGTGCAGCGGACCGAGCAGGACATGCTCAAGACGAAGAACTTCGGGCGAAAGAGCTTGAAGGAGATCAAAGAGATTCTCGCCAACATGGGCCTGTCGCTCGGGATGAAGATCGACAACTGGCCGCAGATGCTGGAGCGCTGGAAGCAGCAGCAGCAACAGAACTAGTCGACGTCCCCACCCGGGAGCCATTTCTCATGCGACACAAGAACGCGGGTCGAAAGTTCGACCGAAATACGAGCAGCAGGCGCGCCATGCTGCGAAACCTCACGGCGAACCTCATCCTCAACGAGAGGATCGAGACGACGGACGCGAAGGCCAAGGAGCTACGTCGCGTGGCCGAGCGGCTGATCACCAAGGCTCGCCGGCTCGGTCCTGCGGCGTTCACGCCCCAGGGGGATCTCTCGCCGGTCGATCGTGCTCGTCGCCTTGCGGCGGCGCGCGCGATCGCGGCCTACATCCCGCGCTTCGGCGTGCTCGTCCAGCAAGGCGGCGCGCTGACGAAGGTGGATCTCGTCGAGAAGGTGCTCCTCGATCTGGCCAAGCGCTATGCGGCACGTCCTGGCGGGTATACCCGCATCGTGAAGTTCGGCCCACGGCGGGGCGACAACGCTCCGATCTCGATGATCGAGCTCCTGGCGGAGGACGACGGGGCCAGCGAGGCGAAGTCGGGAGCCAAGGTGACAGAAGGGGTGAAGACGGCCACCGCGACAGCACCGACGGAAGCGGTGAAAGTCGAGTAGCCGCGCCGGGGACATTCGAAGCTCTCGAGGCTGCCTCGCTTGGCGATCGCGGGTGTGCTAATCCGCCGGGTCGTGGAGACGGCACGTGTCCAGCTCGTCCGGGCCGTGGTCCGCACCTGACGGCACGTGCCCGGCTTGTCCGGGCCGTGGTCCACACCTGAGGAGGCCCGCTGGCATGAGCCGGAAACCCACGAAGTACGTGTTCGTCACCGGCGGAGTCGTTTCCTCGATCGGAAAGGGGCTCGCCAGCGCGTCGATCGGCGCGCTCCTCGAGGCGCGCGGCCTGCGGGTCACGCACGTCAAGCTCGACCCCTACATCAACGTAGACCCCGGCACGATGAGCCCGTACCAGCACGGCGAAGTCTTCGTGACGGACGACGGCGCCGAGACCGACCTCGACCTCGGGCACTACGAGCGCTTCACGACGGCGCGGATGACGCGCCAGAACAACTTCACCACCGGCCGCATCTACGAGAGCGTCATCTCGAAGGAGCGGCGCGGGGAGTATCTCGGGGCGACAGTGCAGGTCATCCCCCACATTACCGATGAAATCAAGGCGCGCGTGCGCGACGCGACCGAGGGCGTGGACGTCGCCATCATCGAGATCGGCGGCACGGCGGGCGACATCGAGTCGCTCCCGTTTCTCGAGGCGATCCGCCAGATGAAGATCGAAGCCGGCCTCCAGAACTCGCTCAGCATCCATGTGACGCTCGTGCCCTTCATCCCCACGGCCGGCGAGCTCAAGACGAAGCCGACGCAGCACTCCGTCAAGGAGATGCGCGAGATCGGCATCCAGCCCGACGTCCTCCTTTGCCGGACGCAGATGCCCCTGACGCGCGCCGTGAAGGATAAGATTGCGCTCTTTTCGAACGTCCCCGTCGAGGCCGTCATCGGCGCCATCGACGTCGGCTGCATCTACGAAGTGCCCTTGATGCTCCACGCCGAGGGCCTCGACGACCTCGTGGCCGAGCGCCTCAACATCTGGAGCCGCGCCCCGGACGTCTCCACATGGCAGCGCATCGTGACGCGCTTCAAGGAGCCGACACGCGGCACGGTCAAGATCGGAATCGTCGGCAAATACGTGCACTTGAAAGACTCGTACAAGTCGCTCCACGAGGCCCTCGTACACGGCGGTCTCGCGAGCGATTGCCGCGTCGAGCTCGAGTACATCGACAGCGAACAGGTGGAGAAGCACGGGCCGGAGGCGCTGTTGTCGAACCTCGACGCGGTGCTCGTGCCCGGCGGGTTCGGAGACCGCGGGACGGAAGGGAAGATCGCCGCGATCGGCTATGCGCGAGCCAATAAACTCCCCTTCTTCGGGATCTGCCTCGGGATGCAGCTCGCGGTCGTAGAGTACGCGCGGAGCATTGCGGGGCTCGCGGGGGCGAACTCGAGCGAGTTCGACAAGGACACGCCTGCCCCGGTGATCGACCTCATGCCCGAGCAGCGCAACGTGCGAGCGAAGGGCGCGACGATGCGTCTCGGGGCGTACCCCTGCGTGCTGATGGCCGGGTCGATCGCGGCGGATGCCTACGGGACGACGGACATCAGCGAACGGCACCGGCACCGGTACGAATTCTCGAACGACTACCGAGAGACGCTCTCCCAGGCGGGGCTCATCTTCAGCGGTACCTCGCCCGACAAGCGGCTCGTCGAGGTGGTGGAGCTCGCGGATCACCCGTTCTTCGTAGGCTGCCAGTTCCACCCCGAGTTCAAGAGCCGACCCGCCTCCCCGCACCCGCTCTTCGCGCGCTTCGTGCGCGCGGGGCTCGAGCGACAGATGGCCCGCGCGAAGCCCGAAGGGCGCAGGCAAACCGAGAGCTCGACGGCCGTCAACTGAAGGTCTGACAGCCGAAACGAGCCCGGTTCGTCGCGGACGGTCCCGACCGAACATGCGGAGCGAGGCAGGGTGCCCCGACCGAACGCTGGAGAGCGCGTCTACGGTGACGATTCGGTGACGAACGGGCCGGCGATCGGCGAAATGGGAGCGCGCGGAGCTCGTTCGCGGGTCACCAAGGGTCGCCGAGGGAGCGCAAGAGGCTCGATCGTGGTGCACGACGCGATTTTCGGGTCACCAAAGGCGTTCGCGACGGCACCAGAGCTCGTCGGCGCGGCGCAAAGGGCGCTCGGCGCGTCACCAAGGGCCTCCTGCACAGCGCAGAGCGTCGTGAGCGCGGTGCAAGAGGCGCTGTGCGCTGCGCACGAGGCGACTTGGCGCGCGCCAGAGGCCTCATGCGACACGCAAGTCGGCTCTGGTGACGCGCGAAACGCGTCTGGTGACTCGGGAACGACGTTAGGTGACCCGCGGAGAGGCTTTGGTCACGCCGAGGAGGCGTCGAGCGACCCGGAATAGACGTTATGTCACGCGGAGTTCGCGCTCGGTGACCCGTCGAGAGCTGCAGGGAAGCCAGGGAAGGGGCCGATCGCCCCGTCGCTTGCGTGACGTCCCCGTCTAGCCGGAACTCGGCCACCTTCAGTTGAGCGAATGCGGCAGCGCCAACAGGAACGGGGCGATCGTGGCGTCGAACATCCGCCCGTCAGGCCGCGACATCTGATACGTCCCGTGCATCTGTCCGCGCGGCGTCTGGAGCACGCATCCGCTCGTGTACTCGAAGTGCTCTCCCGGGCGCAGGCAAGGCGTCTGCCCGACGACGCCCGGCCCTTTGACCTCTTCCGTCTTGCCCGCGGCGTCGGTGATGATCCAGTGCCGCGTTCGAAGCTGCGCGGGCTCGGTACCCTCGTTCGCGATCCTCACCGTGTACGAGAACACGTATCGTTTCGCGAGCGGCACCGACTGGTCTGCCAGGTACGCGCTCCGCACGTTGACGCGGATCCCGTCGGTGATCGCGCTTGACGTCTCGCCCGCTCGTTGCATGGGATTGAGCCTTGATCCGTACATTACTCCGCGGCGGTCGCCTCGTCTCCGTCCGGCGCTAAATGCTTCTCGAGGAACGCGCGCGTCGCCCTAGGTAGGTGCGGGCGGCGTCGCGGATGATGGCCTTCGAGAAGGAGTTGAGCTTCGGCTGCATGAGGTACTGCGGGGTATGCCCGAGGTCGAGGAACCCGTACGCCGCGATGACCGCTCGCAGCGCCACGCCCGCGTCGAACACCTGCCGCGCGAACGGCTCGGGCCTTCGCCACGCGGTCGCGCCCGCGCGGGCCGGGACGAGATTGGCGCCGGCGCTCTCGCCTGCGACGGCGATGCGGGAGGGGTCACCCCCGAACTGGTCGCAGCTCGAGTGCACCCAGAGCAGCGCGCGGCACACGTCTTCGAGAGGCGCGGGATATGGGTGACGATGCCCCTGCCGGTAGTTGACGTTGAAGACCACGTATCCAGCGCGCGCGATCGACACTGCCATCAAGCGGTGGGTGTCCTTGGACAGCATCGCGAACCCTCCGCACGTACATGACCACGGGGACGCGCGCCGCGCGCGGACGGGTCGGCACGTAGACGTCGAGGCGATGTGCATCCCCGCAGGTCAAGGCGGGGCCATAGGCGAGGTCGCGCTCGACGCGCAGATCGAAGCGCGACAGCGCCGCGTCCGGCATCGCGTAGCGGAGACGAGCGTAGGCGTGGATCGCCCGGTCCGCCGCAGAAAGGACGAGCCGGCTGCGGGCGCGGGCAAGACTCTCGAGCGCCTTCTTCATCGCGCCACGATAGCCCGCGCCGAGCGTTCGGCACGGCCGAGGGCTACTCCCTCCGCGCGACACGGCAGCGCCCGACCATCGGCATGTGGTCCGAGAGGCCGTGGAACGGCGCGCGACGATCGCCGAAGGGGTGCGTCCCGTCGAAGTCGAGCCAGCGCAGCCCGCTCCCCGCGAAGACGTGGTCCAGGTGCATGCGCATCGTCAAGAAACCAGCCGTGGGCCAACTCACGAGCTCCTCGACGTCGAAGCCGTACCGATCCGCGAACGCGTCCCGCCACCCATGCTCGTCGACGAGGCACCGGTAAACGGGCGACCCGGGCAGCGCGTTGAAGTCTCCCACCACGACGAAGCGGTCGCTCTCACGCTGGCGCTCGACGAAACGCACGAGGTTCTTCGCCTCGGCGACCTGGTTCGGCCCCCAACCGAGCCTACGCGGCTCCGTCCAGAAGGCGCGCGACATCGTGCTCGGAAGGCTGAGGTGGGTGTTGAAGACGTCGATCGGCCCGAGCGACGGGCGGGCCCGATGGCGGAAGCGCACGTGCGCGCAGATGCGCGTCTGCTTGAAGCGCCGGATCGGGTGCAGTCGCCGGTGCGTGATGTCGTGAGGCGTCTCCGCGTTGTGGTGATCCACCGCGAAGTCGGCGTGAGCCAGGATCGCGAGGCCCGTCGTATAAAAGTGCGTCGTGCGTGAGAGCGCGTATTTGTGCGCCGGAAAGTAGTAGGCGTCGTAGGCGTCCGGCTTGCCCGCGTCGGCGAGGGCACTCGTCAGCATTTGCATGAAGCGCTCGAGCTGCGCGGCTTGCCCGCGGTGTGCGACGGTCGAGCGGAGCGATCGCGTCTCGACCTCCTGCAAACACAAGATCGCGGGGAGCGGTTCGAGCGACGCGATCGCGTCGGCGATGCGGACCATCGCCATCCGGGTGCTCGCCAGGCCGCGAGTCGCGTGGCCGAAATAGCGGACGTTATAGCTGAGGATCCGGAGAGTCTCTTGTCGGTCACGTTGCGTCACGTGCGAAGACCCTTAGCAAGCCTGACGAAGCTATGATGGCCCGCCATGGCGCGCCTCCCGAGCATCCTTGCCACCGCGCTCGCCCTCGCGGCATGCGAGCCTCCCGGCGCATCGGCGACCGCCGCTTCGCCTCGTCGGCCCGCGGCCGCCGCGTCGTCGCACGAGCCTCGCATCGACCCGTTCCTCGCGGACGAGACGCTGGCGCGCGGCCCCGTCGAGATCGTCTCCGCCGCCGTTCCTCCGTCGGTCCTGCTGAGGCACGGCACGGTGCTCACGGCAACCGGCGCGCGCTACGCTCCGGGCTTCCTCCTCCTCGAAGGGGGCGAGATCACCGAAGTCGGCGCCGGCGACGGACCAGAACCGACGCCGCGCACGACGGTCGTCGAAGCCCGCGGCAAGTTCATCACGCCCGGGATCGTCGACCCGCACTCGCACATCGGAGTGTACCCCGTCCCGGAGACCGGAGCGCACGACGACGGCAACGAAACGACCGACCCGGTGACCGCCGGCCTGCGCGCGGAGGACTCGTTCTGGCCCGAGGACCCGGCGATCGAGCGCGCCGTTGCCGGCGGCGTCACGACGATCGCCGTGCTCCCCGGCAGCGCGAACCTCATCGGCGGCCGCGGCGCCGTCATGCACCTCGTGCCGCACCGGAGCGCGCGCGCCATGCGCCTGCCCGGCGCGCCCGAGATCCTCAAGATGGCATGCGGCGAGAACCCCAAGCGCGTCTACGGCCAGCAGAAGCGCGCTCCGTCGACGCGGATGGGCAATCTGCGCGCCGTGCGCGAGGCCTTTCTCAAGGCGCAGAAGTATGCTCGCGAATGGGACGCGTGGACGAACAAGCGTGGCCGAGACGTGGGGGACGGCAAGCCGCCCGATCGCGATCCAGCCCTCGAGACGCTCGCTCTCGTCCTGCAAGGCGACATCCTAGTCGAGTGGCACTGCTACCAGGCCGACGACATCCTGGCCGCCCTCGCCCTCGCAGACGAGATGGGCTTCAAGGTGCGCGCGGTGCACCACGCGCTCGAGGCCTACAAGATCCGCGACGTCCTCGCGCGGCGGGGCGTGGGCGTCGCCACCTGGGACGACTGGTGGGGGTTCAAGATGGAAGCGTACGACGGCATCCCCGAGAACCTCGCGCTCCTCACCGAGGCCGGCGTCCGCGCCGCGCTCCACTCCGACTCGCCGATCGCCATCCAGGTGCTCAACCAGGCAGCGGGCAAGGCCCTCGCGGCGGGGCGGCGCGCAGGCGTAAAGCTCGACGAAAACGACGCGCTCCGATGGCTCACGATCAACCCGGCGTGGGAGCTCGGAATCGACTCGCAGGTCGGCTCGCTCGAGCCCGGGAAGCGCGCCGACGTCGGCGTCTGGAGCGCCGACCCGCTGAGCACGTACGCCCGCGCGGAGCGGGTCTACATCGACGGCGCGATCGTCTTCGACCGAGCGCGCGTGGCGGGGCCGTGGAGCGATTTCGAGCTCGGCGTGCGCGCGATGCCCCCGAAAGGAGAGGGGCAATGAGGCTCCGGATCGCGCTCGCCGCCTCGCTGTCGGTCGCCCCGGCGGCCCTCGCCGCTCCCCGAGCGCCGGCCGACGAGCCGCCGCCCGTCGCCATCACGCACGCGCGCGTCTTTCTCCCGGCAGGCCGGGCGCCGCTCGAGGACGGGACCGTCCTCCTCGCGAACGGAAAAATCGTTGCCGTGGGCGGCCAAGCGCAGGTGGCCGTCCCGGCTGGAGCGAGGGTCGTCGACGGGCGGGGCAAGACCGTGACGCCCGGGTTCATCGACGCGAACTCGGACGTCGGCGTCGTCGACGTCGATCGGGAACCGCAGACCGACGAGACCGACGTACGCGCGACGTTCGCGCCGTCGCTTCGGATGGTCGACGGGTACAATCCCAGGTCCGCCCTCGTCGCCGTAGCGCGCGCGGGGGGCGTCACGTCGGTGGTCGTGGCCCCGCGAGCCGGGCTGCTCGAAGGCCAGAGCGCGTTCGTCGATCTGGCCGGCGATACGGTCGACGAAGCGGTCGTCCGCCCCACGCTCGCGCAGTATGCCCGCGTCGACGAAGAGACCGCGCAGTCGAGCACCGGGACGCGCGGCGCGATGTGGGCGCTGCTTCGCGAGGCGCTCGAAGACGCGCGCTTTTACGGTGCCCACAGGGCAGCATACGACGCGAACGGCGTGCGTCACCTGGGGCTCCGGAGGGCGGAGCTCGAAGCCCTGCAGCCGGTGGTACGCGGCGAGGAGCCGCTCGTCGTGGAGGCCCACCGCGCGAGCGACATCGAAACGGTGCTCCGCCTGGCGCGCGACATGAAGCTGCGGGTCGTCCTTCGAGGCGCGAGCGAAGGGTGGATGGTGGCCGACGCAATCGCACGCGCCAAAGTGCCCGTCATCATCGACCCGATGGCGAACCTCCCCGCGCGATTCGATCGCTTGCACGCGAGGACCGACAACGCGGCGCTCCTGTCGGACGCGGGCGTATCCGTCGTCGTCAGTACGTTCTCCGCTCACCAGGTTCGCCTGCTCTGGCAGCACGCCGGCAACGCCGTGCGGCTCGGCATGGACCACGACGCCGCCATCCGCGCGGTCACCGAGGCGCCGGCGGACGCGTTCGGGCTGGCGGGTTACGGCAAGATCGAGCCGGGCGCCGTGGGCAACGTCGTCGTCTGGAGCGGGGACCAGCTCGAGACGAGCACGCGCGCGGAGCACGTCTTCGTCCGAGGGCGGGAGGAGTCGCTCGAAACGAGGCAGACCCAGTTGCTGGAGCGCTACCGCGTCCTTCAGCGAGGGCGGGCCCAAGGGCCGTAGGGGTGGCCGTTGGGGGGGACGCTCAGGCGATTGCATGTCGCCAAGACGTGTCTCCCGTGTCACGTTCCATCGGTGCGGAAGGATGCGCCGAACCACAGCAGCCGCGATTACGAGACGGAGCTCCGCGAACTGCGAGCCCACCTTCTGGCCATGGGCACTCGCTGCGAGCGAATCGTCGGGATGGCCTACGACGGGTTCTTCCGCGGTTCGCCCGACGTCCTCCGGGACGTGATCGCGCTCGACACCCTCATCGACCAGGACGAGGTCGACCTCCACGCCCTCATCCTGCGCATGCTGGCGCTCCGCCAGCCCGTCGCCGACGACCTTCGCTTCCTCACGTCGGCGCTGCGGCTCGTGACGGACCTCGAGCGCATCGGCGACGAGGCAGTCAACATCGCAGAACGCGCAGGGGGCGATGACGGCCACGCCAAGACGGTCGTCGCCGAGGATCTCGGGCGCATGGCGGACGGCGCCCGCGACATGCTGCGCGCGGCGCTCGAGGCCTTCATGCAATGGGACGACGCGGCCGCCGCCGCCGTCCTGAAGCGCGACGACGAGGTGGACACGCGATGCGCAGCCGTGATCGAGGCGATGACCGCGTGGATCTCCGAACACGCCCCCGAGGTCCAGGCCGGCTATCGCACGATCTGCGTCGCCAAGTACCTCGAACGCATCGCCGACCACGCGACGAACATCGCCGAGGAGGACATCTTCATGGTCCGCGGCGACGACGTTCGGCACGGGCAGTGGCAGACGCCCCCGGAAACGCCTCCGAACCGCGCGTGAGCAGCCCGACCATCGCCTTTTGCGCCATTCCTGCCGTCGTCCTTCGTCATCGTCCGCGGCTCTCCTCTGCGCATCGATAGCGACCCGAGGCAACCTCGACCCACAAGCCCTCCTGAAGGAACGCCTCGTACCAGTCGCCCCACGCGTCCGGATTCGTGGCCACCGCCCGTCGCGCACACTCGAGCGCGTCTTGAGGATGCGTCATGCGCGCCGCAACGGCGATGCGCGCCCACCCCGCCCCGCATCCCCTGGGATCCCGCTTGAGACCGCTCTGAAATAACTCGCTGTCGACGTCCCATAAAATCATCTTCACGAACCCGTAACACGCGTTCGGGCTGCGGTGGCAAAAGCAACAACATCAGCCCGTTACTTCGTCGCGTGTCGGGTCCGCCATCCCGGCGGCGACCTCAACCAATCGGACGATCGTTCGGGGGCGAAGCTAGTCCCGCGGGTAGGCGTCCGAGCCCATCTCCATCGCATCGAGACCCGTCCACTCCGCTTCCGCCGACGAGCGGTTCCCGACGAGCCTATCCATCGCACGGAAGAACCCGTATGCGACCGCGAAGACCACGACGAGGTTCGACGCGACCCCGATGAGCTGAGCGACGAGCTGGAGCCCTCCCCCGAAGAGCAGTCCCCGCACGGGTCCCGCCACGCCGTTCCAGCCGTCGCCGTAGCTTCCGTCGGCGAAGAGGCCGAGGGCGATGGCACCCCAGGCGCCGCAGACGCCGTGCACGGAGATGGCGCCGACCGGGTCGTCGATGCGAAAGCGCGTCTCGAGGGTCAGCACCGTCCACGGTACCGCGAGCCCGGCGACGACGCCGATGAGCGCCGCCGCCGCCGGAGTCACGAAGGCGCAGGGCGCCGTGATCGCCACCAGGCCTCCGAGCAGCCCGTTGCACGCCATCGCGACGTCCGGCCTGTGGTGGCGCATCCAGACCGTGAAGAGCGCCGCCAGTGCCCCGGTGGCCCGGGCGCGCGCCCGGGTGCCCGCGCCGCCCGGGCCCGGCGCAAAGGCGGCGC